>MHCFR00700__coassemble_604_pt1 | contig 26879 bp, 22 predicted proteins | sample MHCFR00700__metabat2_high_PE_025 | metagenome-assembled genome bin MHCFR00700
TGCGGACCTATCGCATTTCGAGTGCGACCTCTTACGACCACTTGAGTACATCTCCATAGTCGCTGATAGAATCAGCTTATATATTATATCAAAAGATCTATAAAAAGAAAAGAGAAAATCCGGAAAAAAATCAACTTGCCTTTTGTAGAAAGACAACTGTCTTTGTATGCGAGAAAAAGACAAGAGAGATTAAAATGTTTGTCAGAGACGGAAAAAATGCTTGAACTTTTACAAAGGAGGGAGTATTATTAAGATAGAAATTAGGCAGTTTGTCAAAAGAACGGAGGAATTCAAAAATGAGCGATAACATGATGTGGGCATTGGTAAAAGAGAAACCGGAAGCAGGTTTATGGATGAAAAGAGTACCGATTCCGGAAGTAGGACCAAATGATGTAAAGATCAAAATCCACAAAACGGCTATCTGCGGTACAGACGTACATATTTATCAGTGGAATGAATGGGCACAGCATACGATTCCGATCGGATTGACAGCAGGTCATGAGTATGTCGGAGAAGTCGTAGAAGTAGGTCCTGGAGTACAGGGATTCAAGATCGGAGATCTCGTATCCGGTGAAGGACATATCACATGCGGCAAATGCCGGAACTGCCTGGAAGGACACAAGGAAAACTGCAAAGATGCAAAAGGTGTTGGCGTTAACAGAAATGGTGCATTTGCAGAATATCTTGTAATTCCGGCTTCCAATGTATGGCCGTGCAATCCGAATATCCCGGAAGAGATGTATGCGATTTTTGATCCGTTCGGAAACGCTACACATACAGCTCTTTCCTATGATATGCTGGGAGAGGATGTTCTGATTACAGGCGCAGGCCCGATCGGAATTATGGCAGCGGCAATCGCAAAATTTGCAGGAGCAAGACACGTTGTTGTTACAGACCTGAACCAGTATCGCCTGGATCTTGCAACAAAACTTGGGGCAACAAGAACAGTAAACTTAAAAGAAGAAAAACTGACAGACGTCATGAAAGAAATTGGTATGACAGAGGGGTTTGACGTAGGTCTTGAAATGTCCGGAAGCCCGGCAGGACTTTCTGATATGATTCACAATATGAAACACGGCGGAAAGATCGCGCTTCTCGGACTTCAGGGAACAGAAACGAAAGTCGATCTGGAGACAGTAATCTTCAATGGTCTGAATATCCGCGGTATCTATGGAAGAAAAGTATGGGATACCTGGTACAAGATGTCCACAATGCTTCAGGCAGGACTTGATATTTCCCCGATCATTACACACCGCTTCGACATCAAAGATTACGAAAAAGGATTCGAGGCAATGATCTCCGGAAATTCAGGAAAAGTAGTACTTGACTGGTCTCATATCAATGACTAGGCAAGCGATCGAAGATAAGAAAGGAAGATAGATTCAAATGGCACGTAAAAATGATATTTTAAGCATTTATACAAAAACAGTAGATGAAATCAAAGAAGCAGGCCTTTTCAAAGGGGAAGCTCCGATCTGCTCTCCTCAGGGAGCAAAAGTAGTTCTGGAAGATGGAAAAGAGTACCTCAACATGTGTGCAAACAACTATCTGGGACTTGGTAATAACCAGAGACTGATCGACGCTGCAAAGCGTACTTATGATGAAAGAGGATTCGGTGTTGCTTCAGTACGTTTCATCTGCGGAACACAGGACATTCATAAACAGCTGGAGAAAAAGATCTCTGATTTCCTTGGAACAGACGATACTATCCTTTACTCCTCCTGCTTTGATGCAAACGGCGGTCTGTTTGAGACAATTCTGAAAGCAGAAGACGCAGTCATCAGTGATGAACTGAACCATGCTTCCATTATCGATGGAGTACGTCTCTGCAAAGCAAAGAGATATCGTTACAAAAACAATGATATGGAAGATCTGGAAGCAAAATTAAAAGAGGCAGATGAAGCCGGAGCAAGAATCAAACTGATCGCTACAGACGGTGTATTCTCCATGGACGGTATCATCGCAAACCTGAAAGGTATCTGTGATCTTGCTGACAAATACAATGCACTTGTTATGGTAGATGACAGCCACGCAGTTGGATTTGTAGGCAAAAAAGGCCGTGGTACAGCAGAATACTGTGGAGTAGAAGGCCGTGTAGATATTATCACGGGAACACTTGGAAAAGCCCTGGGCGGAGCATCAGGCGGATACACATCCGGACGTCAGGAAATTATTGACCTGCTTCGTCAGCAGAGCCGTCCGTATCTGTTCTCCAACTCTCTTGCACCGGCAATTGTCGGAGCAAGCATGGAACTGTTTGATATGTTAAGCGAAAGCACAGAACTCCGTGACCATCTGGAGGAAGTTACTACTTACTACCGCCAGAAACTGGATGAAAATGGATTTGACGTTATTCCGGGAACACATCCATGTGTGCCGGTTATGATCTACGATGAGAAGACAGCTGCTGAATTCGCTAAGAGAATGATGGAAAAAGGTGTTTATGTCGTAGCATTCTCCTATCCGGTAGTACCGAAGGGAAAAGCAAGAATCCGTACACAGGTATGTGCAAGCCATACAAAAGAAGATATCGATTTCATCGTAAAATGCTTCATCGAAGTGCGTGAAGAAATGGGACTGAACAAATAACATTATATTGTGTAGCCATGATAGCAGAAAGACGCCGGAAGGCGTCTTTTTGCATGAAAAGAAAAGTACGGTCAGGGTCAATGTAAAATCTTGGAGAAAGATATTGCTTTTCTGCGGAAAAGGAGTATAATGATTAAGATTTCATAAAAATTATATGAAATTTTTTTGTTTACGCAGGAGGAGTCATGAATATCATTATTGTAGGAGCTGGAAAAGTAGGAACAACAATTGCAGACCAGCTTAGCTCTGAAAATCATAATATTACGATTATTGACCTGAATCAAAAGAAAGTGGAAGAGGCGGAAGAAGAGTTTGATGCGATGGGGATTGTGGGAAACGGTGCCAGCCATCAGGTACAGGTGGAGGCCGGTGTCATGGATGCGGAACTTCTGATCGCAGTTACCGGTTCAGACGAATTGAATCTTCTTTGCTGCCTGATCGCGAAGAAGACGGGAAAGTGCCAGACAATCGCAAGAGTAAGAAATCCGATTTACAGCAAGGAAGTAAACTTCATCAAGCGCCAGATGGGCCTGTCGGCAGTTATCAATCCGGAGCTGACGGCCGCTCAGGAGATTTCCCAGCTGCTTCGTCTTCCGTACGCCAAGAAGGTTGATACATTTGCAAGAGGAAGGGTGGAAATGATCAAATTCCGGATGAATCCGGAACTCCATATGGACGGACTTCAGGTCGCGGATATTATTTCCAAAATGAAGTGTGACATTATGATCTGCGGCGTGGAGAGACAGGGACAGGTTGTGATCCCGAACGGAGATTTTGTTCTGAAGAACAACGATATGGTATCCATGATGGCAGTGCCGAAGGAGACAGCAAAGTTCTTCCGCAAAATGGGGATTCCGACCCATCAGGCAAAAAGTACACTGATTGTAGGCGGGGGCACGATAGCATACTATCTTGCAAAGCAGCTTCTCGAAATGAGGGTGGATGTCAGAATTATAGAACAGAATAAAGAGCGGTGTGAGATGCTCAGTGAACAGCTGCCGGAAGCTACGATTCTTCAGGGAGACGGAACTGACAAGGAATTTCTCCTGGAAGAGGGTCTGATGTATACGGATTCCTTTGTGGCGCTGACCAATATGGATGAAGAAAACCTGATGCTTGCACTGCTTGCACGAAAATACTCGAACGCAAAACTGATTGCCAAGGTCAACCGGATTCACTTCGAGGAAGTAGTGGATGAACTGGATATTGACAGCGTTATCTATCCGAAAAACCTTGCGGCGGATCACATTGTCCGCTATACAAGAGCGATGCAGAATTCCCTTGGAAGCAATGTGGAGACTCTTTACAAAATCCTGGACGGACAGGCGGAAGCGCTGGAGTTTGTCATCCGGGAAGATTCCAGTGTCACAAACCAGAGGCTTATGGATCTTCCGTTAAAGGATCATCTGCTTGTATGTTATATCAGCAGATATGGAAAACTGAAGATGGCCCGTGGACAGGACATGCTGAAAGTAGGGGATTCCGTGATTATCGTGACAACTCACAAGGGTCTTCACGACATTACGGATATTCTGAAATATTAATGAGAGACCAGACGGGGAAAAGGAGTAAAGACTATGAATTATTCTATGGTAATGTATATCATAGGGTGGATACTGAATTTTGAGGCGGCGTTTATGCTTCCTTCCTGTCTTGTGGCGGTGATTTATCAGGAAAAATGCGGAATTTCTTTTTTGATTACAATGGCAGCTGCACTGCTAATCGGAATACCGCTGACGGTTCGGAAACCAAAAAACAAAGACTTCCATTCCAGGGAAGGATTTGCCAGCGTTGCCCTTGGATGGATTGTACTGAGCATCGTGGGGGCGGTACCATTTGTGATAAGCGGAGTGATTCCAAATCCGGTGGAAGCGTTGTTTGAGGCAGTATCCGGATTTACAACCACCGGATCCAGCGTTCTGACGAATGTGGAGGTAGTGCCGCGTTGTATTCTCTTTTGGAGAAGTTTTACCCACTGGATCGGCGGAATGGGAGTACTCGTTTTCATTATGGCGATTCTGCCGCTGAGCGGAGGAAAAAATATCAATCTGATGCGGGCGGAAAGTCCGGGACCGTCCGTCACAAAAATGACTTCCAAAATCAAGAGTACGGCAAAAGTTCTGTATCAGATCTATATTGTCATGACAATCATTCAGATCATACTTCTTCTGATCGGGAAGATGCCTTTGTTTGACGCACTTACCATCACATTTGGAACGGCCGGGACCGGCGGCTTTGGAATTAAGAACGACAGTCTTGCCGGATATTCGCCGTATCTGCAGTATGTAGTGACAACTTTCATGATTTTGTTCGGTGTTAATTTTAATTTTTATTTCCTTCTGCTTCTGAAAAAACCGATAGAAGCATTAAAAAGCGAGGAAGTCAGATGGTATTTTGGGATCATTGCGGCGGCCGTGCTTGTGATCTTTTTGTATATCCGGTCTTCCTATCCGACCGCAGAAGAGGCTTTCCGGCATTCTGCTTTTCAGGTGGGATCTATTATTACAACGACCGGGTATGCAACGACAGACTTTAACCTCTGGGCACAGGTGCCCCGGACCATTCTGGTCATGCTGATGTTTGTAGGGGCATGTGCGGGAAGTACCGGAGGAGGAATCAAGGTATCCCGTATTCTGATTCTCGGAAAGACCATCAGAAAAGAACTGAACCAGCTTGTACATCCTACCGGAGTCAAGAAACTTCAGATGGACGGACGGCTGATTTCACACGAAGTACTCAGGGCTGCAAATGTCTATATGATTATTTATATTCTGATTTTTGCGTTTTCGGTACTGCTGGTTGGAATTGATGATTTCGATCTGGTAACAAATTTTACCGCAGTAGCAACGACATTAAATAATGTCGGCCCTGGACTTGAAATGGTCGGGCCGACAGGAAATTTCAGTGCGTTCAGCAATGGAACGACACTCGTTATGATCTTTGATATGCTCGCCGGAAGGCTGGAACTGTTTCCGCTTCTTTTATTATTCCATCCGGGAGCATGGAAAAAGTTTTGATTACATATCAGGAAAGTGGATAGAACGGGCAGTGGTTTTTCAGACACTGTCCGTTTTCTTCATGGAAAGAACAGCGGATGCTGCAGGAAACCGGGAGTTCCACCTGAAAATGCTCTTTTGTAAATTCTACTGCACTTAAAATAGCAAGAAATGAATCCCGTTTGCAGCATCTTGGACCGCCGTGAGTTCCAATGTTTTCCAGAGACCTGGAGGTCATTTGATTGGAAAGCCCCCAGGAAGTACCGGCAAGAGGAGTTGACTTTGAGAGGATGGAGCAGTATATTCCAGTGCTGACTCCGGCACCGCAGCATCCCCAGAAGCCGCAGACACCGCCAGGCACCTGTTTGCCACGTTCTTCCATCAAAGAGAGCGCTTCCTCAAGATCGATACTGCCTCCACAGTTTTTATAAGCGGTCAGAAGGGCGGAGCCGACAAGGACATGGTGTTCAGGTCCATGCATATAGATAAAAGGATTCTGCATGATCTGCTGTGCGATCTGAATCGGATCTTTCAGATCCGTGGAAAGGCAGAAGTCCCGGATGGCTTCAAGTCCCTTTGCTTCGTGACAGGAATCGCAGACAAAATGTCCATCTTCACAGCAGGCATTGGATAAAAACGTCTGATGACAGATGGAACATTCCATTTCCTTCGCGTGTTCTGTATAAATCAATTCTTTGCCGCAGATTAAGCAGGCGTTTGGATTCCGTTTCATATGTTTATTCTCCCTGGTTTTCACTTTTACATTTAAAATCCGCAGGATGCCAGAAGCATATCGATCGCATCCAGAAGAGAAGCTTTTTCTTCCGGAAGGCGTCCCTGGATAGTATAGGTATTGAGGACGGTAGTGTCATGGAACATGCAGTCTTTGACGGTCAGATTTTCCAGCATGATCCGTTCCTCCCAGAGCATCTCGGCATCGTTCATCATGTCGAAGTGCCCTTTCTTTGCATCCTTATAAAGCGGGGTGTCCGGCCAGAGTTTCAGCTTCAGACACCAGATATCCGCCGGGTGCAGCTGGTTTAGCAGCCGGGCGGTGGCAAGGGCATGGTGGACGGAAAAACGGCGCCCGCCAAGTCCAAGAATAATGGTGACATAATATTCGATTCCCACAGCCTCCAGCCTTCGAAGCTGTACAAGCATATCCATGGAGGTGACTCCTTTATTCTGCTCAAGCAGGATGGAATCACTTCCGCTTTCCAGTCCGATGTGGAGGGTGGAAAGTCCCATCTTATGGAGCATCCGAAGCTCTTCATCCGTTTTCCGTGCAATGTCGTCTATGCGGGAATACATGGAAAATTCGTGAATGTTCGGCATATACTGATCTGTCATATCAAAAATCTGGCAAAGCTTCTGATAATCGAGAACAAAGGCGTTTTCTCCCAGCAGAAAGAGCCGGTACGCATCCGGGCGGAAACGGCCCAGGATCTGCATGTTCCGCCGGATCTGTTCCATGGAATGAATCTGGAACGGGTCCTTTGCAAAGTCGCAGAACCGGCATTTCGCGTGGCTGCATCCAAGGGCAACCTCCAAGGCCGCGCAGTCCTGTTCGCTTGGCGGCAGATAGATCGTATCGTGCGTATAGATGGAGGCGAATAATTCTTCATTGGTCATCATAAGACACCCCTTTCTTTTCGAAAGATTATACGGTAAGTGTGTGCAGAGCTTCAAAAAATCCCGGATAGGAGACATCGACACACTGTTCTTCCAGAATCGTTGTTTCCCCTTCAGAGGCAAGTCCTGCCACAGCAAATGCCATGGCGATACGGTGGTCCATGTAAGGGTGGATTTCGGCACCGTGGAGCGGTTTTCCGCCCTGAATAATCATGCCGTCGTCGGTTGGAGTGACATCTGCGCCCATGGCCTTCAGATTTTCCGTTACGGTCCGGATCCGGTCGGTTTCTTTCACTTTCAGCTCTGCCGCATCGCGGATGATGGTCTGGCCCCTGGCAAATGCGGCAAGGACGGCGATCATCGGAATTTCATCAATCAGCGTCGGGATTACCGTTCCCTCGATGCAGACGCCGTGAAGACTGGAACTGCGTACGAGAAGATCTGCGGTCGGTTCTCCCGCACCCTGATTCTGATTGAGATAGGTAATATCGGCCCCCATATCTTTGCAGACCTTTAAAATTCCAGCACGGGTTTCGTTGATCCCCACGTTTTTAATCAGAACTTCTGATCCCGGTACCAAGAGGGCGGCAGCGATAAAATAGGCCGCGGAGGAAATATCGCCCGGTACAAGAATGTCCTGGGCGTAAAGCTCTTCACATGGAGCAATCCGGATTTCGGCGGAGCCGTCTTTTAGGATCTCTGTATGAAGATCGGCTCCAAACTGGGAGAGCATCAGCTCAGTATGGTTTCTGGAAAGAGCCGGCTCATGGACAGAAGTCTCTCTGTCAGCATACAGCCCTGCAAGGAGGATGGCCGATTTGACCTGGGCGGAGGCTACCGGAGAATCGTAGTGGATTCCGTGAAGATCCATGCGACCGTCGATCTGAAGCGGGGCACAGTCATTTCCGCGGAGACTTTTGATCTGTGCGCCCATCATGGATAGCGGGCGGATGATCCGTCCCATAGGTCTGGAATTTAATGACGCATCTCCGGAAAGTACAGAAGTAAAATTCTGCGCGCTTAGGATTCCGGAAATCAGTCTTGTAGTTGTACCGCTGTTTCCCACATCCAGTGTGGCGGCAGGAGCTGTAAGCCCGCGGATTCCTTTGCCGTGGACGAGAATCCGGCCGTCAGATTCTTTTTGGATTTCAATTCCCATCTGACGGAAGCATCCGATGGTGGAAAGACAGTCCGCGCCCTCCAGAAAGTGGCGGACGGAGGTCACGCCCTTTGCAAGGGCTCCGAACATAATGCTTCTGTGGGAGATGGATTTATCTCCCGGTATGGTAATCTCTCCTTTCAGAGGAGAGGATGATTTGATCTGTCTCATAAATATATCTCCCTTATATCATTTTCGGCTATCAGGAACGCTCATAGACCGTATAGCGGTGTCTGCGGAGAACCTGGGCTGCCTTTTCCTGAGCGGCACCTTCATAAAATTCAATTCTGAGAACACCTTCTTCGAACTCGCGGTTGTGAATGATCCCGATATTTTTAATACTGATATTATTGGAGGCAAGGATGGTTGCGATGGTGGCAATCCCGCCCGCCTCATCGATGATATCACAGTAGATGGCAAAAAGCTTTTTGATCGGCCCGGCGGAAATATCCGGAACAGAATTCCGGTAGTTCCGTGAAGTGTCGAAGAAATTGTAGATTCCCTGGGAATCGCCCGCATCAATCAGCTTTTTGGCATCCTCCAGTGTCTTGATGTAGTTTCCGAGAATTTCGGAGACATTTTCCCGGTTTGTCATAAGGACATGTTCCCACATCGTCGGGGAAGAGGATGCAATCCTTGTGATATCCTTAAAACCGCCGGCGGCTAAAAGTTTCATCAGTTCATCCGTCGTATCATGATCCCGGACGAAATTGACAAGGCCGGAGGCGATTACATGCGGCAGATGACTGATCGTTCCTGTGATGTAATCGTGCGTCCTGCAGTCCAGTGTGACCGGAATCGCACGGATTGCCTGAATAAACTCTGTGAAGGCCTGTATTTTTTCCTTCTGTTCAGGTCTGGACGGAGAGAGAATATAGTAGGCATTCTCAATCAGAACCGCCTTGGAATTCACATATCCGGATTTTTCTGATCCTGCCATCGGGTGTCCTCCGATAAAAAAGTCGGAGAGCCCAAGTTTTTCCACCTCCTGATGGATCGGCGTCTTGACGCTGCCGACATCGGTCAGGATCGTTTTCTCTGAGAGAAACGGCTTTATCTGGCTTAAATAGGCAGAATTGTAAATGACCGGTGTGCACAGAAACAGATAGTCACACCCTTTGAAATTTTCGTCAATGACTGTTACCGCCGTATTGATGACCGATTCGGCAGTTGCAAGGGCCAGCGTTTCCCGGCTTTTATCAAAAGCGACGATCTCACTTTCCGGAAAATACTGGCGGATGGCCTTTGCGATCGAACCACCGATCAATCCAAGCCCGATAAATCCTGTTTTCATAATTAAGTCCTCATCTTTCCTGATCTTGTTATTTCTTCCATTTTAGAAGATTTTCAGATGTTTGTCAAAATACATCTGATAGAATCCATATTCAAAATGTTCAAGTAATAGTCAACTATTCAGCCATGCAGCTCAGATTCGCAGCTCGCGCTGCTTTTCGCTGCTTACGCAGCTGAATCTTCGCTTATGGCTAAACGCCATATGTCCTGAAACAACTCAAACCTTCTGCAAGCAAGCTTGCGCCAGGTTTTCATTGTTACAGGCCGCATGGCTGAATAGTTATAGAAACATTGTGAAAATTCAATAAAAGAGTTGTAAAATTACGAAAAATTTAGTACAATATACCCATGATTACTGTTAAAACAAGAACGGTAAAATTTGAGCTAGAAAATCAAGGAGGCAGCACTATATGAAAGTTTACAGGACGGATGAAATCAGAAACGTTGTTTTGTTAGGTCATGGCGGATGCGGAAAGACAAGTCTTGCAGAAGCGATGGCCTATGTATCAGGCGCGGTAAACAGGATGGGAAAAGTAGGGGACGGAAATACCATCAGCGATTTCGATAAAGAGGAACAGAAACGCGGATTTTCTATCGGCACGAGCCTGATCCCGATCGAATGGGAAAAAGCGAAAATTAATGTGCTGGATACACCGGGATACTTCGACTTTGTAGGTGAAGTGGAAGAAGCTGTCAGTGTTGCGGATGCAGCAGTCATTGTTGTTTCCGGAAAAGCGGGCGTAGAGGTCGGAACGGAAAAAGCATGGGAACTCTGCGACAAATACAATCTGCCGCGTATGGTTTACGTGACAGAGATGGATGTGGACGACGCAAGTTTCCGTCAGGTTGTGGAGACACTCCGTGAAAAATACGGGAAGGTGATCGCACCGCACTTCATGCCGATCCGTGAAAACGAGAAGCTCGTCGGATACGTTAACATTATCAAGAATGCGGGACGCCGCTACACAGAGATTGGAAAGAGGGAAGAATGTGAGATCCCGGATTACTGTATGGAATATCTCCAGCAGTACAGAGAAGCATTGATGGAATCAGTGGCAGAGACCAGTGAGGAATTCCTGGACCGCTATCTTTCCGGAGAGGAGTTTTCCATTGAGGAGATCCGTTCCGCGATGCGTACGGAAGTAATGGATGGAGATATCGTTCCGGTAGCAATGGGATCCAATCTTCAGGCACAGGGGGTTGCAAACCTTCTTTCTGATATTGTACGGTTCTTCCCAAGCCCGGCAAACCGTGAATGTGTCGGCATGAACCGGAAAACAAATGCCATCTATGAGGCAAATTATGATTTTGCGAAAGCAAAGAGTGCATATGTATATAAGACCATGGTGGATCCGTTTATCGGAAAATATTCTTTCATCAAAGTGTGCTCCGGCGTTATCAAAGGTGATGACGTGCTGTACAATGCAGACACAGATGCAGAGGCAAAGCCGGGCAAGATTTACACGATGCTTGGAAATAAGCCGATTGAAGTATCAGAGCTGTTTGCAGGAGATATTGGGGCCATTGCAAAACTGACCACTACGAAGACAGGAGATACACTTTCTACAAAGAACACACAGATTGCATACGCAAAAACCGAGTATTCCCAGCCTTATACCTACATGAAATATACGACCAAGACCAAGGGAGATGAAGATAAGGTATCCCAGGCACTTTCCAGAATGATGGCAGAAGATGTGACGATGAAGGTTGTCAATGATACAGAAAACAGACAGATTCTTCTGTACGGCATGGGAGACCAGCATCTGGAAATTATTGCAAGCAAACTCGCCTCCAGATATAAAGTAGAGATTACTCTTGAGAAACCAAAGGTAGCATTCCGCGAGACGATCCGGAAGAAATCCGATATTGATTCCAAATATAAGAAACAGTCAGGAGGACACGGACAGTATGGTCATGTCAAGATGACATTCGAGCCGTCCGGTGATCTGGAAGAGCCATTCGTATTTGAAGAAAAAGTCGTAGGAGGAGCGGTTCCGAAGAACTACTTCCCGGCTGTGGAAAAAGGTCTCCAGGAAGCTGTACAGAAAGGACCTCTTGCCGGATATCCGGTAGTCGGAGTGAAAGCAACGCTGTACGATGGTTCCTATCATCCGGTAGACTCTTCTGAAATGGCATTTAAGACCGCAACGATCCAGGCATTCAAGAAAGGAATCATGGAAGCATCTCCGGTACTTCTGGAACCAATCGCATCCCTGAAGGTAACAGTTCCGGATGAATATACCGGTGACGTTATGGGTGATCTGAACAAGCGCCGCGGCCGTGTGCTTGGCATGAATCCGGTCAACGGAGGAAAACAGGCAATTGAAGCCGATGTTCCGATGATGGAGCTTTACGGATACTGCACGAACCTCCGTTCCATGACAGGAGGACGAGGTACTTATGAATATCAGTTTGCAAGATATGAGCAGGCTCCGTCCGACGTTCAGGAAAAAGAGATTGCAAACAGAGCAGCAGAGGAATAATCGTACCTTGAAAGAACGTACATAAGAGAGGGTTCGGCTATGCGGGAAAGAGCGTATGGCCGGACCCTTGTTTTCGTAAGAAAAGAGTGTTATAATTGCTTACCATAACCAGTCAATGAAATAAAGAAGAGGAGAAGCTATGAAAAAGACAAAAATGAAAGTTCTGACTGTAATTGGCCTGATTCTGCTTGCCGGTATTTATTACTATGTGAAGCTTCCGGCTATCAATATCCATGCTGCGGGATTCTGGACTTTCCTGCTTGTGGTGATTGCGGCTCTTGCGGTTATCTACATTGGAAAGAAAAAACTGTTCCGAAAAGAGGATATCAAACAGTCCGGGATCGCAAAAGGTCTGATCGGTCTTTTCGTGCTGATCGGTGTTATTTATCTTGGAGGAACACTCCTTTCTTCACCGATCATCAACGCGAAAAAGTATCAGAAGCTCCTGACTGTGGAGGAAGGGGATTTTCAGACAGATATCAAGGAACTTTCCTTTGACCAGATTCCGCTTCTGGACCGGGAGTCTGCAACCCTTCTTGGAAACAGAAAGATGGGAAGCATGGTGGACATGGTGTCCCAGTTTGAAGTGGATGAGCTCTACAGCCAGATCAACTATCAGGACAAGCCGGTCCGGGTATCGCCGCTTCGCTATGCGAATGTAATCAAGTGGTTTACGAATCAGTCTGAAGGAATTCCGGCCTATATCCGGATCGATATGACAACACAGTCTACAGAACTCGTTATGCTCGATGAAGGAATGAAATATTCCACCAGCGAATATTTTAACCGGAATATCCACAGACATCTCCGTTTCCGGTATCCGACCTATATTTTCGGAGAACTGAGTTTTGAGATTGATGATGAAGGTGTGCCGTACTGGGTTGCTCCGGTGAAGAAATTCAATATCGGGTTGTTTGGAGGCGAGACGGTAGGACGGGTTGTGCTTTGCAACGCGATTACCGGAGAGACGACAGACTATGCCATCGATGAAGTGCCGGAGTGGATTGACCACGCTTATGATCCGGATCTTCTGATCCAGCTCTACGACTATTACGGAACGCTCAAACATGGATTCTTTAACAGTATTCTGAGCCAGAAAGACTGCCTGAAGACAACAGACGGATATAACTATCTGGCCATTGATGACGATGTCTGGGTATATACCGGAGTGACATCGGTCAATGAAGACCAGTCCAACGTTGGATTTGTCCTGATGAATCAAAGGACGATGGAGACGAAGTTCTATGAAGTGGAAGGAGCGACGGAGAATTCTGCCATGTCCTCGGCGGAAGGCCAGGTACAGAATCTCCATTATACGGCGACATTTCCGCTGCTTTTGAATATTTCCGGTGAGCCGACATACTTCATCGCGCTCAAAGATGACGCGGGCCTTGTGAAAAAATATGCCATGGTCAATGTTCAGAAATATCAGGTCGTGGCGATCGGGGACACCGTCAGCAAGTGCGAGGAAAACTATCTTGAACTGATGAGGGAGAACGGGATCGAGACAGATGACAGTGCCGCAGCAAAAGAAACAAAAACCATTACCGGTACGATTACCAGAATCGCTCAGGGCGTTGTGGAAGGAGATTCCCACTTCTACGTGATGGTAGAAGGTTCGGATGAGATCTTTGATGTTTCGGTCGTTGATTTTATTGATATCATCAAATATGATGTTGGACAGGAAGTGACGATGGAATACCGGGAGGGTGAAAAGACCAATGTGGTACTTTCCCTCAACGGCGAAGAAAAGAATCCGATTGAAGAGGAGACCGAAGAAACAGACAATAATAGCGGGACTGCTTTGCAGGAAGAATAAAAGCAATAAAACAAGGAGACGGGATATCGACCGTCTCCTTGTTTAAAAAAACGAACTGCTGTCTGATCAGGTAAGGACTCTTTGTGGCAGCAGTTCGTCAGCCGGCATTATCAGTTCAGATAAGTACAGCCCTCAGCGTCTACAAGATGGAGATCATCTTTTCCTGCACTGATGCTTACATAAAAATCAAGATCACACTCTTTTGAAATTTTCTTCAGCTTTTCAACAAATTCCGGGATATCATCAAGAGAGATATGTGCATGTTTCAAAATAGCGTCGATAAAAATCGCCTTAATATCGTGATCTGCACTTGTCATGCCATAAATAAATCCAAGATAGGCATCAATATTGTCGATCGCTTCATAGTCATCCATGCAGATCGCACGGATATCAAAAGATAAGCTGTATGTATCGCGGTGGCTTTTTTTGATAAAGAATACGTGTCCGTCGGACTCCTTTGCCGCTTTGTTGGCAAGTTCAATCATCTGCTGTGTTTTTCCGCTCCCTTTCGGGCCTGTCAATAAATTAACCATATGCATTATCTCCTTTAGCTATATATTTTTCGTACTGAAATGACTTGTGATTATTATACACCTATCAGGGATTTTAAACAATCCTTTTTTGTCAAATTCCACAAAAGAAACTCGAAAAGAATGAAAATAACGAAAAACATTCCAATAAATCCAGAAAAAATCAAATATGGAAAAATTATAGGAAAAAAGGTGGAAATCTTGACAAAGGGAGATGATATGAGTAAAATGAACAGGTATAAAAAAGTACAGAGAAAAACGTCAGATGAGGAATAGTAAGAGCCGATGTTTTTTCAGAGAGCTGCCGTATGGTGCGAGGCAGCAGGACAGACACTCCCAACTCGCCTCGGAGTTCTTCTGGTGAACTCTAGTAGCCGGAAGCGGGTATTCCCGTTACAGATGAGAGTGCGCCGGTCTGCGGACGGGCGAAGAAGAGTGGTACCGCGTGGGCTTTCATGGCTTTCGTCTCTTGGATATGTTCAGAGACGGAAGTTTTTTTATTCTATAGATAATCCAATGGATTTATCAGGAAGCTTTTGCGGGTATAAAAGAAAGCATAAAATGGTTACTATATTATGTGAGGAGGAAATCAAAGATGCCGACACCTTATAATCACAAGGCAATCGAGAAAAAGTGGCGTGCACACTGGGAAGAGCATCCGGTGAATGTACAGGAAGACGAGAGAGGAAAACATGAGAAATATTACTGCCTCGATATGTTCCCGTATCCGTCAGGAAACGGTCTGCATGTCGGACACTGGAGAGGATATGTCATCTCCGATGTATGGAGCCGTTACAAACTGCTTCAGGGATACTATATCATTCATCCGATGGGATGGGATGCATTCGGACTTCCGGCAGAAAACTACGCGATCAAAATGGGCGTTCATCCGGCAAAGTCCACAGCGGAAAATGTAAAGAATATCAAGAGACAGATCAATGAGATCGCGGCTCTTTACGACTGGGACAGAGAGGTCAACACGACAGACCCGAACTTCTACAAATGGACCCAGTGGATTTTTGTAAAGATGTTTAAGGCCGGCCTTGCTTACGAGAAGGAGTTCCCGATCAACTGGTGCCCGTCCTGTAAGACCGGACTTGCAAACGAGGAAGTTGTCAATGGAAAATGTGAGCGCTGCGGTACGGAAGTAACAAAGAAGAACCTCCGTCAGTGGATGCTCAAGATTACCAAATATGCAGAGAGACTTCTGAACGACCTGGACAAACTGGACTGGCCGGAGAAGGTTAAGAAGATGCAGACAGACTGGATCGGTAAATCCTACGGTGCCGAGGTAGAGTTCCCGGTGGATGGAAGAGATGAAAAGATCACTGTCTACACAACAAGACCGGATACACTTTACGGCGCAACATTTATGGTACTGGCTCCGGAGCATGCTCTTGCAAAAGAACTTGCAACCGATGAGACAAGAGAAGCAGTGGAGAAATATATCTACGACGCTTCCATGAAGTCTAATGTTGACCGCCTTCAGGATAAGGAAAAAACCGGAGTTTTCACAGGAAGCTACGCGGTCAATCCGATCAATGGAGCAAAGGTGCCGATCTGGCTGTCTGATTATGTACTGGCTGACTACGGTACCGGAGCAATCATGTGCGTACCGGCACATGATGACCGTGACTTTGCATTTGCAACAAAATTCAACATTCCGATCATTCAGGTTATCGCCAAAGACGGAAAAGAAATTGAAAATATGACAGAAGCCTACACAGAGGCATCCGGAACTATGATCAATTCCGGAGAATGGAACGGCATGGAATCCGCTGTTCTGAAAAAGGAAGCTCCGGTGATGATCGAAGAGCGCGGTATCGGAAGAAAGACCGTCAACTACAAACTGCGTGACTGGGTATTCTCCCGCCAGAGATACTGGGGAGAACCGATCCCGATCGTACACTGTCCGGACTGCGGCGCTGTACCGGTGCCGGAGGATCAGCTTCCACTGACACTGCCGGATGTAGAGTCCTACGAGCCGACAGGAACAGGAGAATCTCCGCTTGCTGCGATTGATTCCTGGGTTAACACAACCTGTCCGGTCTGTGGAAAGCCGGCCAAGAGAGAGACCAACACCATGCCTCAGTGGGCAGGTTCCTCCTGGTATTTCCTGCGTTACGTAGATCCGCATAATGATAAAGAACTGGTTTCCAGAGAAAAAGCGGACGCGATGCTTCCGGTTGATATGTATATCGGAGGTGTGGAACATGCGGTACTTCACCTTCTGTATTCCCGTTTCTACACGAAGTTCCTGTGCGATATCGGCGTGATCGATTTTGATGAGCCGTTTATCAAGCTCTTCAATCAGGGTATGATTACCGGAAAGAACGGAATCAAGATGAGTAAGTCCAAAGGAAATGTCGTATCTCCGGACGATCTTGTAAGAGATTACGGATGCGACTCTCTGAGAATGTATGAACTCTTCGTTGGACCGCCGGAACTGGATGCAGAGTGGGATGACAGAGGAATCGACGGGGTATACCGTTTCCTGAACAAGCTCTGGAATCTTGTAATGGACAACAAAGACAAAGACGTAACACCATCCAAGGAAATGATCAAACTCCGAAACAAGATGGTATACGATATTACAACACGTCTGGAAAGCTTCAGCCTGAATACGGTAATTTCCGGATTCATGGAATACAACAACAAGTTTATCGATCTCGCCAAGAAAGAAGGCGGAATTGATAAAGAGACACTTTCCACGATCGCAGTACTGCTTGCACCGTTCGCACCGCACATGGGCGAAGAACTCTGGGAGCAGCTGGGACACGCAGGAAGCGTATTCCATGCAGGATGGCCGACCTACGATGAAGAAGCGATGAAAGACGATGAAATCGAAGTGGCTGTACAGATCAACGGCAAGACAAGAGCTGTTGTAACAATCTCCGCAGAAGCAGGCAAAGACGAAGCCATTGCTGCAGGAAAAGAAGCCATCAAAGAAAAACTGACCGGAAATATCGTAAAAGAAATCTATGTACCGGGAAGAATCATCAATATTGTAATGAAATAAGCAGGAAAGAGCCAGGAACCCTTGCAGACAGGGGCCTGGCTCTTCTCTCGCTTGACGGAATATGGGAGAAAATGCCGAAATTCTTTACCGGCCATTTAAAACGTTGAGACCGGGAGACGAGAGAAGCGGTTAAGGAATCTTACATCAAAGACAGGAATTGTAGGAGAGAAAATCAGCGGATGTAATATTGTAGAAGTTTGGAGGACTTTCTGCTAATATAAGAATTAGTAAAAAAGAAATGAGGAAGGTATATGAAAGAGGAAGAGAAAATTTTTGCGGGGAAAATGTTTGATCCAAGAAAACAGGAGCTGAAGGATATCAAGCACAAAGCTCATGCTGCATGTCAGAAATATAATATGATGGACGAGTTTGATTCCGACAGAAATGAAGTGATTCGCGATATTCTGGGAAAAGTGGGAAATGTGTTTTATTTTCAGGGCCCTGTGCAGTTTAATTATGGATGTCATACTTTTATCGGGGAAAATTTCTTTGCTAATTTTAATCTGACGGTTATGGATGATGGAAAAATTTTCATTGGTGACAATGTCTGTTTTGGCCCGAATGTTTCTTTGATGGCAACTTCTCATCCTCTTATTGCTCAGGAGAGGATGGGGCTGGACGAAGATGGAAAGACAACGATGGCAGAATATGCGGACGAAATTCATATCGGTAATAATGTCTGGATTGCATGTAATACGGTTGTAATTGGGGGCGTGCATATAGGAAATAATGTCGTGATTGGCGCAGGCAGTGTTGTGACAAAAGATATTCCGGATAATTATCTTGCATTTGGTAATCCGTGCAGACCGGTAAGGCCAATTACAGAAAAGGACAGCAAGAAGGAGTTGATTCTTCCGGAAGATAGAGAGCATTTTTCGTACAATTTGAACTGTATAATCTGATCAGAGGTGGTTCTATTGAGTGAAAAATAATCAGGCAGTCTTAATGTTTCACTTGACAAAAAAATATCCATCAGGGCAGCATAAAGCAGAAAAAGATATTTGCTTTATAGAAATCACCTATAAATATACCAATTCATATTCGGTTATCTTGTATGGTACAGGGATATGATTTTGGATAATATTAACAAAATTGAAAAAAATTACAAAAAAGGGTTCATTTTTTCGCAAAATGTATTATACTTAAAGATAGTGAAAAAAATGTCAGAAAGGGGATAATCATGGCAAAAATTACAGAAGGCTACATGCCGTACTTAGGTTATCAGACTTATTACAGAATTGTTGGGGAAAGAAAAGATAATGGAAAGGCACCATTGATTTGTCTTCACGGAGGACCGGGGTCTACTCATAACTATTTCGAAGTACTGGACAATGTTGCAGACGATGATGATCGTATGATCGTTATGTACGACCAGATCGGATGCGGAAATTCTTATCTGGACGGACATCCGGAACTTTGGAACCAGAAAGTATGGTTAGACGAGCTGGAAGCTCTTAGAAAACATCTTGACTTAGATGTTTGCCACATCATCGGACAGTCCTGGGGCGGAATGATGCAGATCGCATATGCAGTTGACTATGATCCGAAGGGTGTTAAGAGTTTCATCATTTCAAGTGGTCACCCAAGCAGCTCTCTTTGGGAAAGAGAAGGTCTGCGCCGGATCAAAATGATGCCGCAGGATATGCAGGATGCAATCAACCACGCACTCGAAACAGGTGATTTCACAGGAGAAGCTTACGATGCTGCAGTTGCAGAATACATGGATAGATATTGCAACTACTGGATTGGAGAAGATGCTCCGGAGTGCTGTACAAGACCGAAAAAATCAGGTTCTGAGTCTTATGTTGAAGGATGGGGACCAAACGAATTCGCACCTACAGGAACACTGAAAGACTTTGAATACATTGACAAACTTGACCAGATCAAAATTCCTTCTCTGATCTGCAGTGGTATTTCAGATCTTTGTTCTCCACTTGTAGCTAAGACCATGGCAGACAGAATCCCGAATTCTAAATGGATCCTTTGGGAACGTGCAAGACATACATGTTTTGTTGACAGACATGATGATTACTGCGTAGAACTCATCAAATGGATGAATCAGTACGACTAATCTGCTTGAATGTATGAAGTAAATAAAGGGCGCTGCTCTATCATCTGAAAAGTGACAGGGCGGTGCCCTTGTCTTATAAATAATACTCTTGTGTCCAGAACATGCCTGTGATAGGATAGTAAAAATAATCACCTTCTTACTGGGCGGATGTTCCGGGGCAGTTTAAAGTCTTTATCGACAGATGCACGCCATGGTGTAATACACACGAACCTCATGCGTCTGTCCGGGCGGGGAAAAAAGGCTATGCTGTTGTATTAAGAACGGGACCAAATATGAAGGAATGCGAACGGATTATTAAAACACTCGAACACTTCTATGGACATCTGGAAATTGAGTGCTGCGGAAGCCTTGGACTATGCTCTGTAGAATGTAAAGAAGACGCAAAGAAAAGGGAAGAGGAAATTATAGAATTTTGCAGCCGGATTTAACCCGGCTTTACATAAGAAAAATGGAGGATGTATGAAAAAAGTACTTGTAACAGGGGGAACCGCATTTGTAAGCAGATACATTGCAGAGTACTATGTTGGGAAAGGGTATGATGTCAGTGTACTGAACAGAAACACGAAGAAACAGTCTGACGGCGTGCGGCTGATCGAGGCGGACAGGTATCATCTGGGGGATCGTCTTCGTGATCTTCATTTTGATGTTGTGATTGATACGGGCTATACGGCAAAAGAAGTGGAGCTGCTTCTGGATGCACTTGGAAGTTATGAAAATTATGTTTTCATCAGTTCCAGCGCAGTTTATCCGGACAATCTCCCGCAGCCGTTTGCGGAAGAAACGCTGCTTGCTGAGAATACATACTGGAGAAAATACGGTACAGACAAGATCGAAGCAGAAGCAGTGCTGCAAAAGAGAGATCCGGATGCATTTATTATAAGGCCGCCGTATTTATACGGGCCGATGAATGATATCTACCGGGAAGCCTTTGTATTTGACTGTGCGATGGCAGACCGGCCGTTTTATCTGCCGGGAGACGGCAGTCTGAAACTGCAGTTTTTCCACATTCAGGATCTGTGCAGATTTCTGGATATTCTACTGGAGAGAAAACCGGAACAGCATATTTTTAATGTGGGAAATCCGGAGATGATTTCTGTCCGGGACTGGGCCGGGCTCTGTTACCGTGCTGCGGGGAAGACAGCGGAATTCGTAAATGTTCAGGAGGCGGTTGAACAGAGAAATTATTTCAGTTTCTGTGAGTATGAATACCAGCTGGATGTGACCAGACAGTGTGCACTCATGCCGGATACAAAACCATTGGAGGAAGGACTTTCGGAAGCCTTTGCGTGGTACAGACAGAATCAGGATCAGGTGGAGAAAAAGCCGTTTTTCGAGTATATTGACAAGTACCTGAAATAGAAGAAACCTTTCGGTATATACTGCCAAACCAAAAGAAACTTCTGATGTGGAGATCAGGGATTTATAATAAAATCGAAAGCAACAGATTGATCTCAGCATAAAAGGAGTGGACAGTATGTATACAATGACATTAAATGATGGCAACAAAATACCGGCAGTAGGATTCGGCGTATTTACGATTCCAAATGACGGACCGACTTATGATGCGGTTCTTCAGGCCCTGAAGGCAGGATACCGCCATATCGATACTGCGGCGGCATATTTTAACGAGTCTGATGTCGGAAAGGCAGTAAGGGACAGCGGAATCCCGAGAGAAGAAATTTTTATCACAAGTAAGCTCTGGCTTCAGGATTATGGATATGAAGCGGCAAAGAAAGGCCTTGCGGCTTCTCTGGAAAAACTGGGGATGGACTACATTGACCTGTATCTTCTGCATCAGCCGTACGGAGATATGGCAGGAGCATGGAAGGCTCTTGAGGAAGCAAAGGAAGATGGTGTCCTGAAATCCATCGGCGTAAGCAACATGACTCCGAAGATCTGGAAAGAATTTCTGCCGCAGGCATCCACCATTCCGGCAGTTAATCAGGTGGAATGCAACCCGTTTTTCCAGCAGAAAGAATTAAAAGCATTACTTGCAGAACATGATGTGAAAATTGAAGCATATCAGCCGTTGGGAAGTGGAAATGCTGCAATGCTTTCTCATCCGGCAGTGACAAAGATTGCAGAAAAATACGGCAAAAATGCCGGACAGATTGTTCTTCGTTTTGAACTTCAGGAAGGTCTGATTATTCTTCCGAGGTCCACAAATCCGGAACGAATTGCGGGAAATATCGATCTTTTTGATTTTGAACTGACAGAAGAAGAGATGAACGCAATCCGTGCAATGGATACCGGAAAGGGAAAACACGATCCGGAAGCACCTGGAATTGCAGAGATGCTGCTTGCAAACTATAAGATTCATGATTGATTTTTGAGAACAAAAATAGTGAATCAAAAAGAGGCAGGAGGCTGAAATTGCGATGAAAAAGAGCAAAGTACTGGTCGGACTTCTGGCAGCGCTGATGCTTCTGGCAGGATGTGAGCAGGAACAAAGAGATACGGTGGATGATACAGCAGAAAAACAGGAAACCGTTGTATCCGGAGAAACAGACAGTACAACAGCAGAGGGCCAGGTGACAAGCGGAAGTCTTCCGGGCGAACTGGCGCAGATTCCGCAGGAATATTTTGAGGAAGCGGATCAGCAGGGAACGCTCGTAGAGCTGGAATATGATACCTACGAGTCCATGACCTATGAAGAGGAAGAAGAGGTGCTTCACAAACGGGCAATCGTCTATCTGCCTTATGGGTATTCGGAGGAGACAGCTTATAATGTCTTTTATCTGATGCACGGTGGATGGAGCAACGAGACGACCTATCTGGGAACGCCGGACCGGCCGAATGATTTTAAAAATGTGCTGGACAATGCCATGGCAGACGGGAAAATCCAGCCGATGATCGTGGTCTGCCCGACTTACAATAATGAAAGTGAAGAGGACGGTGCCGATTATTCTCTGGCACTTCAGCTGACCGAGAATTATCACAATGAACTGGTTAACGATCTGATTCCGGCTGTCGAGGGGACTTACAGCACCTATGCGGAGGAAACCTCGCCGGAAGGGCTGCGGGCATCGAGAGACCACCGGGCATTCTGCGGATTCTCCATGGGATCTGTAGCAACATGGAGGACATTTGAGTACTGTCTGGATTATTTCCGCTACTTCATGCCGTCCAGCGGAAGCCTTACGAACGATGGAGAAGTTATGGCGTCGATGGTACAGGATTCTGGACATGACTGGGATGATTTCTTTATTTTTGCGGCATCCGGTACGGATGATTTTGCCTATTCCTCTTTCAAAAACCAGATTGAGGCAATGGCAGGCGAAAACAGCGGAACATTCCGTTATGCGGACAATGAAGGGGAAGGAAACCTTTATTTCCTCGAACAGGACGGCGGCACTCACAACGGGGGTATGCGATGGAATATTTTTATAACGGATTGTGCTGGATCTGGAAGTAAGAATCCAGAGAAGGCAAATTGACAAAATCTTATCTTTCCTATATACTTTTAAGCCAGGGCAGCGATTGACGCTGCCCTTTTAATCAGGGAAATGTACCCGGACAGAAAGCAGGTAACGGAAGATGACATTACAGCAGTTAAGATATATTGTGACCGTGGCGGAGACAGGAAATATTACAGAGGCGGCAAGGCAGCTTTTTGTTTCGCAGCCAAGTCTCACCAATGCTATCCGGGAACTGGAAAAGGAGATGCAGATCACGATTTTTCACCGTACCAACAAGGGCGTGACGATTTCCAATGAGGGTGATGAATTTCTCGCATATGCAAGACAGGTTCTGGAGCAGACCAGACTTCTGGAAGAGCGTTTTTTGAACAAGAAAGAACGGCGTTCCAGATTTTCCGTCTCCTGTCAGCATTATTCTTTCGCGGTCAACGCCTTTGTGGATGTGATACGTGAATTTGGCGGGAAAAAGTACGATTTTACGCTGAGAGAAACCCAGACCTACGAGATTATCGAGGATGTCAGCCGGCTGAAAAGTGAGATCGGAATACTCTATACTTCCTCCAAAAATGAAGAAATCATTCAGAAGATGCTCCGGATGAACGGACTGGTATTCCGTGAACTATTTGTGGCAAAACCCCATGTGTTTCTGTCAGCAGAGCACCCGCTGGCAGGGGAGGAGATGGTAACGCTTGACGATCTGGCGGACTATCCGTATCTTTCCTTTGAGCAGGGAGAATATAATTCCTTCTATTTTTCGGAAGAGATTTTAAGCACGCTGGACCGCAGGAAAAACATCAAAGTCCGGGACCGGGCAACATTGTTTAATCTGGTAATCGGACTTAACGGATATACGGTCAGTTCCGGAGTGATCAGTAAAGAGCTGAACGGGGAAAATATCATTGCACGGCCTCTGGATGTGGATGAGAAGATGCGGATCGGCACCATCACGCAGAAAAACATGCCGCTGAGCCGTTACGGGAAAGCATATATGGAAGCTTTAAAACAGCATATTCCACACAGACAGCGTCTGTCATAGTTTTACGCTATGGCGGAACGCTGTTTTTTTGTATTTTTCAAATGGATGGAGAAGCGGTATACTGAAACCCATCAGAAAATTGACTGGAAAAGAATGGAGGAAGACATCATGGCAAAACAACATGCACCGTTTCGATATGATTATGTAGGAAGCTTTTTACGCCCGGAAAAATTAAAGGAGGCAAGAAAAGCACTGGAAGAAGGAAAAATTACAGCAGCGGAATTAAAGGCTGTGGAGGATGAGGCGATCCGGGATCTGGTAAAGAAGCAGAAAGAGGCAGGATATCATGTGATTACAGATGGAGAATTCCGCCGCTCCACATGGCATCTGGACTTTATGTGGGGATTTGAGGGAGTGGCTCATAAAAAGACAGAACAGGGCATTGCCTTTCAGGGAGAAGACGCAATGCTCGATGATACCTGGCTGACCGGAAAAATCCGGGTGGGCACACATCCGTTTGTAGAGCATTTCCGGTTTGTCAAAGATCTGGAAGATGAGCATACCGTGGCAAAACAGACGATTCCGGCTCCGGCCCAGTTTTTTGCACAGATGCTGATTCCGGGAAATCTGGAACAGACAAGAAAGGTTTATAAGACGGACGAGGAACTGATGGAGGATATCGCAGAAGGTTACCGGAAAGTGATCAGGGATCTGTATGATGCGGGATGCCGAAATCTTCAGCTTGACGACTGTACCTGGGGACTTCTTGTGGCGGAAGGATTTGCCGGAAGCAGGGAAGAAATCCAGGAAAGTGCAGAGAAATTTGTAAAAGTCAACAATCTGGCCATCCAGAATCAGCCGGAGGATCTGGTGATTACAACACATGTCTGCAGGGGGAATTATCATTCCGCATACTTCAGCAGCGGAGCTTACGATCCGATTGCAAAACCGCTGTTCGGAGAAGAACAGGTAGACGCATTCTATCTGGAATATGACGATGAGCGTTCCGGAAGCTTTGCACCGCTTGCAGAAGTGACCGGAGAGAAAAAGGTAGTACTTGGACTGATTACAACAAAGTCACCGGTTCTGGAAGAGAAAGAAGAAGTGAAAAAACGGATTTATGAGGCGACAAAATACATTCCCCTTGACCGGCTGTATTTAAGCCCGCAGTGTGGATTCGCTTCCTGCGAGATCGGGAATAAGCTGACTGAGGAAGAACAGTGGGCAAAACTTGCGCTTGTAAAAGAGATCGCGGAAGAAGTATGGGGGTAAAAAAAGAAAAAACAGGGTCTGTTTTGGGACAGGCTCTGTTTTTTTGCATGAAGATTGTTTCTCATGACAGATCTTTTCGGTAGACTCTGGACATGACACCAACAGCATTTTCCATCATCTGATAAAAGGAATATCCGTATGTTTCATACAGCCCGGTTTCTCCGGTAGCGATGAACACTTCTCCAGCGCCGTCCTCTTTTGCAGTCCTGCACGCATGATCCAGAAGAAGTCCCATATACCGGTGGCCTCTGTACTGCGGGAAGGTATAGACAAATCCGATCCAGGGACCAAGGTCTGTATTTTTGATGTCATCGATGTCTGATAAGGTGCAGAATGAGACCAGCTTTTTGCCTTCTGTCAGAAGAAAAAGTCTCACATAATTACCGCAGAATTCATGGATCTCATTCTTGCTCAACAGTTCATAGAGAAACTGACCTGCGCTCCAGTCGCTTTGCCGGATTTCCTCAAGCCAGTGTGCCTGATATTTTGTGCTGAAATATTCTTTGATTTCCATTGTTCCCTCCTGATCTCCGCCTGTTTTTTTCTATTTTACAAGGAGTCAGAGAAAAAAGAAAGAGCCCCCTGCTGTCCGGGGTGAGTCCGGTGGTGTTTTCCATTGTGTTCTTCCTGTTGGTCTTCCTCCTGTGTGTGCGGGAGACTGCCGTGGTGGATATTGTGGGCAAAGTGCTCACCCCGGCCCTGCTGGCAGGGCTCCTGGTGCTCATTGTCGTAGGGGTGGTGCACCCCATGGGCCCGGTGGGGGAGGCCCCTCTGGTGGAGAATGTGGCAGCCACAGGCATTGAGGCGGGGTACCAGACCATGGACGTGCTGGCCACCTTGCTCTTCGGTTACATCATTCTGAAGAGCGCCCTGGAAAAGGGCCACAACACCCAAAAGAGCCAGGCTCGGGTGGTGGCCGGGGCCAGCGTCGTGGCGGGGATCGGGCTGCTGGTGGTCTACCTGGGCCTGACCTACCTGGGCGCCACCATGTCCCAGTTCTTCGACATCACCGTGGACCGGACGTATTTGGTAACCTCCATCGTCCAAGGCCTGCTGGGGCAGGGGGGCATCATCCTGTTCGCCGTGGTGGTGGCTCTGGCCTGCCTGACCACTGCGGTGGGGCTGGTGAGTTCCTGCTCGGCCTACTTTACCGGCCTGAGCAAGGGGCGGATTTCCTACCCGGTGATGGTGTTCCTGCTGTGCCTGTTCAGCGGGGTGGTGTCCAACTTTGGCATCAATGAGATCATTGCCATTGCCACCCCCATCCTCAGCGTGGTCTATCCCCCCACCCTGGTGCTCATTGTGCTGGCTCTGGGGGGGAAGGCCCTGCACCGGCGCTGCTGGATCCACCGCATGGCGGCGCTGGGGGCCCTGGCCGTGAGCCTGCTGGAGGTGATTGGCACCTATACCGGCCTGGAGATGACCTTCCTGGCCCACCTGCCCCTGGCAGACCTTGGCTTTGGATGGGCGCTCCCGGCGGCGATATGCGGCCTTGTGGGGGTATTTATCCCGGCGAAGGCGCCCTTAGCCAAAGAATAGTCTGGAGCGAAACCGTCTGACGTTATGACCGTCTTTCTCCCGAAAGACGGTCATTTTTTGTCGAAAAAGGGTAGGATGT
>MHCFR00700__coassemble_655_pt1 | contig 24556 bp, 19 predicted proteins | sample MHCFR00700__metabat2_high_PE_025 | metagenome-assembled genome bin MHCFR00700
AAACTCCACCTATCGGAGACTGAACCAGCAGAGAAGCGTTTCCCGAGCGATACGGCGCTGCTGAAAGCTCTGTATCTGGCTACCTTCGAAGCCACCAGAAGATGGACTACTACCATCCGGAACTGGGGTCAGGTATATGGCGAGCTGAGTATCATGTATGAAGGCAGGTTACCGGACTAAATGAACCTCCTGCTATATATAATATAGTCTTGAAACAGGTATTTGCGTTTGTTTTTAATTTCCACTTTCCTTAGTGTTAGTATACCACAGGCCTCCGCTTTATTCTAGCGTGAACTGCTCGGTCTAAAGTACTGAATTTAATCCTTACATTCTCCTTTCCATGTTTAAAAACTTCTCCCGCAAATAACAGTCATAAAACGAAATCTTATATAATGCAAAAAGAAAAAATCAGTTCATAACAGTACCTTTCCCTCCATTACATGTTATAATAATCCTTAGCTATAATCTGAACAAAGGAGTTATTGACATGAACACAGAAACCCGAAACGAAAAAATCAATGCAATCCGGGAAAACATCGGAAAAGTCCTGGTTGGAAAGGAAAAGCTGACAGACCTGATTCTTACTGCCATTATCGCAGAAGGTCACATCCTTCTGGAAGACGTTCCTGGTTCCGGGAAAACGGTCATGGCGAAGTCTCTGGCCCGTTCTATCGACGCGGAATTCAGCAGAATTCAGTTCACACCGGATCTTCTTCCATCTGATGTAACCGGACTGAATTACTATAACCAGAAGGAGGGCGAATTTACATTCCGGAAAGGTCCTGTATTCTGCAACATTCTTCTGGCAGACGAAATCAACCGTGCGACACCAAGAACTCAGTCCGCACTTCTGGAATGTATGGAAGAGCGCCAGGTGACCGTGGACGGTGTCACTTATCCTCTTGACCGCCCGTTTTTTGTTATTGCGACCCAGAATCCGGTCGAGACTTCCGGTACTTTTCCTCTTCCGGAAGCACAGCTGGACCGTTTCCTGATGCAGCTCTCCATGGGACTTCCAAGTGTTCAGGAGGAATGTGCCATTATGGAGCGTTTCCTGACGTCCAGTCCTCTGACAGAACTTGGCTCCGTCTGTACGGCCGAAGAACTCATCGAGCTTCAGAAAGACTATCTGGATATTCGTATTCATCCGATGCTGATTGATTATATCGCCCGTATTGTGCATGCCACCCGTACTTCCGGTGACTGTCTGGCAGGGGTAAGCCCACGTGGTACTCTGGCTCTTCTCCGCGCCGTGCGTGCCTATGCCATGGTGCAGGGCCGGTCCTATGTTGTCCCGGAAGACATCAAGACGCTGGCCATCCCGGTTCTCGCACACCGCCTTGTCTTCCCGTCAGGTCATATTCTGGACCGGACAGCAGAACGGTTCCTGGAGGGCATTCTGGATCAGACCGAATTACCAACGGAAGAGTGGGGGAAATAATATGATCATCCTGCCAACTCTGTTTGCAGTCATTTTACTTTATATTCTGCAGGCAGTCTATTACAAAAAATACTGGATGAGAGGTCTGGAATGCCAGATCCGGTTTCAGGATCATGCGGTCAATGAAGGAGACGCTTCCTGTCTTCTGGAGACAATCACAAACCGCAAGCTGCTCCCTCTCACCACACTTCAGGTAAAATTTTCGGTCAGTCGGAAACTGAAATTTTCGGAAGCGGAAAATACTGCAACGACGGACAATAATTATCGGAACGACATTTTCTCTGTCATGTCCTATGAGAAAATTTCACGGAGTCTGCCGTTTACTGCGACAAAACGGGGATGCTATCAGGTCTGGAATCTGGATCTGATTTCCTTTGATTTGTTCCTCATGAACAAATCCGTGATTTCAAGAGCGGTGGATACTTCCCTGTATGTATACCCGAAACCGGTTCCATTCGCGGAATTAAAAGCGCCTTTCCGCAAAATGATGGGAACAATTCTCACCCGGAATTCCGCGTTTGAAGATCCTTTTGAATTCCGCGGCATCCGGCCGTACCAGCAGTATGATCCCATGAAAGCGGTAAACTGGAAGGCATCTGCCAAGACCGGAGAACTGATGGTGAATGTACACGATTACACGGCCAGCCGTCAGGTTACCATTTTTCTGAATCTTGCCGACGATTCCAGCTGGCACTCGGAGCGCCTGTTCGAAAACGCCATTCGTCTGGCCGCCTCTTATGCGGAACTTCTTCTGGCAGAAGGGATTCCGGTACAGCTGATCACCAACGGGATCGATGCAATGACGAAGCAGACGCTGGTTCTTCCCGCCGGAGCCGGAACACACCATATCCGTACACTCAAGGAAGGGCTTGCAAGACTCAGCGACCGTTCGCAGGATCTGCCGGAGCTGGAGCCTTTGATTGCCGAAAAACTGTCTGTTACACACGGGGCGGATTTTTATCTTCTGATTTCCTATTCTCAGAACAGCCGCCTTCTCCGGACTTTTGACCAGCTTTGCCTTCAGTCCGAAGGTTCCCAGTGGATTGCTCCGCTTCACAATGATATGGAATTTCTCCAGGACCGCTGCCCTCATGCGGTCTCCATGAAATGGGAGGTGTCACGCATTGAATAAGTTATATCAGTTTTACTGCCGTCACTCTCTTGCGGTCTTTCATGTGATTCTCCTGGCCGCAGCAGGGGTTTTATGTCTGGTCAACTACTATACAAAAGATCCCTTTTTTGCCGACTGTGCATATGCCGTATTTGTCGTGGATATCTTCTCCGTGCTGATTCACACAAACCAGCAGGGAATATATGATTATATGAGAATGAACAAAGATGTTTCTCATGTACCGAAGCGACAGATCTATCTGATTAACACTCTGTTGTTAACCGGATTTCTGATATTGACAGGCGGATGCATGTTCCTTTTTGTTCATCTTCCTTACCGTAATGTCATTGATGCGGTTAAAACAGTTTTTGTGGCTGTCATCCGATGGATTCTTCAGCTGCTGCTTCGTAAAGGGTCTGCACCGGAAGAAGAAATCATAACTCAGGAAACAGAGCCGTTTTTCCAGAATCTGCCCCGTTCCCCAAATGTTTCCTGGTTCGCCCGGATACTCGAGTATCTGTTTTTGATTATCTCTGTCGTTTCCGTCGCGGCAATTCTGGTTCTGCTGCTTGTTGCGATTTACCGGAAGCTGACATCCAGGCGCGAAGGGACAGAACTGGACAAAAGGGAATTTGTCTCTCCGAAAATGGAGCGAAATAAAGTGAAACGGACTTCCTCCGGAGAAAAACTCCGTTTTTTTGACCGCAGTACGGAAGGGCGGATACGGAAACTGTATTATCGGTCCATACGCCGCCGGCTTCGTTCCGGAAAGACGCCGTCAAGATCCATGACCCCGTCTCAGATCGAAGCGCTTGCCAGCCTCTCTCAGAATCCTGGCGCAGACCAGCTGCACGAGGCCTACGAAAAAGCCAGATATGATACGGAAGGCTGTGCAAAAGAGGATCTTGAAAAAGCAAAAGAAGGCGTGTCACGTCTTACGTAACAGGCATATTGGATTATACTGTAAAAACGGACTCTTCGGGGTCCGTTTTTTGTAAAGGAACCTTGACAGTTTGCTTTGTGGCTTTGCCGGTGTAGGAATCGGTCCCGGTCTTATGATAATTTTTAAATATTTCTACTGGAATAAACCGGAAAACAAAAAGAGATATCAAGAAAAATCAGAGAAAGAAGCGATTGAACTGCATGACGAATTAAATATAAAGCTGAGAGATAAATCAGGGCATTATGCGTATGTATATGGCATTATCGTTATCTGTTTTTCAATCGTTGTATTTTCCATATTAGGTCAGCTGGAAATCATTACTCATTCAGGCATAATATTGTTATATTTAGGTGCATATCTCATATTTCAACTTGTTATAGGTAGAATTATTTACAATCATCTGCTCAAACGCTATCAGTAACAAAAACCAGGGCAGTCAATCGTGTACAGAAACACAATTGACTGCCCTGACTATTTTTATATCAGGAAAATCACTCGCAAAATGCTTGATACTTCTTCGCAACTGCTTCTGCTGTCTTCATGCCGTCCATGGCAGCCGAAGTAATTCCGCCTGCGTATCCGGCACCTTCTCCACATGGATACAGCCCCTGAACATTCACACTCTGCATCGTTTCATCTCTTGTAATTCTCACCGGAGAGGACGTCCTTGCCTCTACGCCGGAAAGAACAGTGTCGTCTCCGGAAAATCCATGGATTTTCTGTTCAAATACTTCGATCCCTTCCTGAATGGAAGATGCGATCTCCTCCGGGAAGATTCCACGTACATTGCCAAAGCAGTACGCCCCTTTCATCTGCGGAAGCACCTCTCCAAAGGAATCGGAAATTCGTCCGTTTTTAAAATCTCCGAAGCATTGTACCGGGATCTTCCCGTTTCCTGCTTCATATGCCCGCTCTTCCAGATGTCGTTGGAATTCCACTCCGGCAAGCGGTCCCTGATTTCCATCTGCAGCGTAGTCTTCCGGTGTCACAGTCACGATCACGGCGCTGTTGGCATTTTCTCCTGCTCTTCCATGATAACTCATTCCATTGACACAGAGACGGCCTTCTTCAGAGGATGCGTTGACTACATAGCCTCCCGGACACATACAGAATGTATAGACTCCTCGTCCGTTTTCCGCTTTTGCCGTCAACTTGTATGCAGCCGCCGGAAGATCTGGATGTTGTTCCGTACCATACTGGGACAGATTGATCCGTTTCTGAAGGTGTTCGACACGGACGCCCACCGCAAAGGATTTTGCTTCCAGAAATACTCCTGTCTCTTTCAGCATCGCAAAGGTATCTCTTGCGCTGTGTCCCAAAGCCAATACAACCACTTCCGCAGGAATCAGGGATTCTTTCCCCTGCTCTTCGATCCGGATTTCCTTCACTCTGCCGTCCCCGGTGCTGATTCCGGTCAGCTTTGTGTAAAACCGGCATTCTCCGCCGGAATCCTCTATGGATTCCCGCATCCGGCGTACCACATCAATCAGGATGTCCGTTCCGATATGTGGTTTATTCTCATACAGGATCTCCTCCGGTGCACCATGCGCCACAAAGATCTTCAGCACTTCCCGGTTTCTTCCTGCCGGATCTTTCACCAGAGTGTTCAGTTTCCCGTCGGAAAAAGTCCCTGCACCGCCCTCGCCAAACTGAACATTTGTCCTTGTATCCAGCACTCCGGTCTCCCAGAACGCCTCCACTGCTTTTTTTCGTTCTTCCACCGGCGCCCCGCGCTCAATCAGAATCGGACGGTATCCGTGTTTTGCAAGCAGATACGCACAGAACAGTCCGGCAGGACCACTTCCTACTACTACCGGCCGGTGTTTCATCTCAGACGCTTCCCTGCACGCCGGAAACTCATACGATGTTTCTTTTGCTTCGGATACATCCTTAAGTTTTCTGCGGGACAGAATCGCTTTTTCCTTCTTCACTTTTGTCAGCTTCACATCAACCGTGTATACATAATAAATTTCCGGTTTTTTTCTGGCATCAATCGAACGCTTCCGGATTTCAATGGACTGGATCTCTTCTCTGGACACGCCAAGAGCACGTTCGACCTTTCTTTCCAGCTCCTCTTTTGTATGTCCGGTTTTAATTTTCAGTTGTCCAATCCTTAACATTGCCTCTCCTTTCCGGCAGCACTGATGCCGGCCACATGACCGCTGGACCAGGCCCACTGCAGATTATAGCCGCCGCACATGCCGTCCACATCTACGATCTCCCCGGCAAAATACAGTCCCGGGATCAGACGTGATTCCATCGTATCCGGGCAGATTTCTTCGGTGGAAATTCCACCCGCACTTACCTGTGCCTGTTCAAAGCCGTTCGTACCGGTAATTTCCGTCTGAAATCCTTTGATGATCTTTGCAAGACGGTAACGGTTCTGATCTCCCAGCCTGTCCACTTTTAGTTCCGGAGGGATTCCTGCCCTCTTAAGGAACACCGCCGCAAGTTTCTCATGAAAGATTCCGGTAAAAAACTGATTCATCGTCTTTTCCGGCCGCATCTGAATTCTGCTCATGAAAAAGCTTTCCAGCTGCGTCTCTGTAAATTCCGGCATGAAATCAAGGTCCGCCACAATGTCAGTTTTCTTGTCTTCCAGAGCCCGCGCCGCGAAACGGCTTACCTGAAAGACCGGGATTCCGGAAATCCCGTATTCTGTAAACTGGATTTCTCCGATATCCAATGCCTCCACAACTCCATCACAGAGAAGTTCGATCTTTGCTCCCGCACGGACTCCTGCAAGAGACGGATAAAAATTTTCCCGGCATTTCAGCTGAACCAGTGCCGGCACACACGGAATGACCCGGTGTCCGAAGCTCTCTGCCAGCCTCATTCCGGTACCGTCCGCCTTTTGTACTCTTCCCGCAAGTCCGCCTGCTGTCAAAATCAGCTTTTCTGTCAGATAGACCTTTTCCTCTTCTCCGGTTTTTACAAGAACCGTACGCTTTTTACTTTTTTTCTCCTGCTTCAAAATGCTTTTTACTGCCTTTACCCGGAAACTGTTTCCTTCTTTTTGAATCTCCTCCACACAGACTGATGTCTCGATCCGGACATGCAGACGTCGAAGCTCCATGAGAAGGACATCCCGCACAGCGGATGCCTGTTCCGAGTGCGGATAAAGATACCCGTCTTTGTTTTTGGAGTAAAGTCCCAGTTCCATAAACAAACGGATCGTATCCGGCACCGGGAAACGGGAAATCACATCCTGGGCAAATTCCGGATGTTCTCCACGGTAGGCTCCCGGTATCTGGTTAATATTTGTAAAATTGCATTTTCCGTTTCCAGTGGACAGAATCTTTTTCCCGAGCTGCTCATTCTGTTCCAGAATGGTCACTTCTGCACCCTGCCCCGCCGCCGCAATGGCGGCCATCATGCCGGAGGCGCCCCCTCCGATCACCAATACTTTCTCCATGCCTGCTCCTTTACTGAATCGTTACCACACCAGCTTCCACTAATTTCTGAAGGCTCATCAGAATTCCGAACTTTGCGTGTTCCCAGGTCAGTCCCCCCTGGAAATACACCGCATACGGCGGTTTGATCGGCGCATCTGCTGAGAGTTCGATGGAAGATCCCTGAACAAATGCTCCTGCTGCCATAATGACATCGCTGTCATAGCCCGGCATTGCCCATGGTTCCGGCGTCACATAGCTGTCCACCGGAGCTGCCGCCTGAATTCCCTGGCAGAAACGGATCACACCTTCCGCAGTTCCGAATTCTACCGCCTGAATGATGTCGTGCCGTTCTTCATTTTTGGACGGAATGACGTGGAAACCGAGTTCCTCATAGATTCCGGCCGCAAAGATTGCTCCTTTCACTGCTCCTTTGACCACAGTCGGCGCCAGAAACAGCCCTTGATAAAAGTCCTTCATAACTCCAAGGGACGCACCTACTTCTTTTCCAAGTCCCGGCGAAGTCAGACGGTATGCACAGTTCTCGATCAGATCTTTTCTTCCTGCGATATAGCCTCCGATCGGCGCAAGTCCGCCTCCCGGATTTTTGATCAGAGAGCCGACTACCATGTCTGCCCCCGCATCGCTTGGCTCCTGCAGCTCCACAAACTCGCCGTAACAGTTGTCCACCATACAGATCACATCCGGGAACCGCTCTTTGATGAAACGGATCGCCTCTCCGATCTGGTCAACCGAGAAGCTCGGTCTCGTCTGATATCCCTTGGAACGCTGGATCGTGACAAGCTTGGTATCCGGACGCACCGTTTTTGCAATCTTTTCAAAATCAAAGCTTCCATCCGGAAGAAGATCTACCTGGCGGTAGCTGATGCCGTATTCTTTCAAAGATCCTTTGGACTCCCGGATTCCGATGACTTCTTCCAGCGTATCATACGGCTTCCCTGCCACGGAAATCATCTCATCTCCCGGTCTAAGATTGGCAGCCAGCGCAAGGGCAAGGGCATGGGTGCCGCAGGTAATCTGCGGGCGTACGAGAGCATCTTCCGTGTGAAAAATGTTCGCATACACCTGCTCCAGCGTATCTCTTCCAAAGTCATTGTAGCCATAGCCGGATACATACTGAAAGCACTCGGAATTCACTCTGGCTTTCTGCATCGCATGGACAACTTTCAACTGATTGTATTCTGCGATCCGGTCAATGGCTGCAAAACGCTCCTTTAAGGAGTCCTCAATCTTTGCCCCAAACTCATAGACCTTCCGCGAGATGCCTGCCTCCTCGTACTTTGCCTTTATGAACTCATCCATCTTATGACCTGTCATCTGATCCATTTTGTATTATTCCTCTTTTCCTTAGATTTTCCAGTAAAAATTCCAGTATTTTCGTTTCATCGTAATCAAATTCCTGCTTCGGGACCCAGATCACATCTCTTTCCCGCTTAAACCAGGTAATCTGACGCTTCGCAAAGTGTCTCGTATCCCGCTTCAAAATCCGGACAGCCTCCTCAAAAGGGATCTCTCCTTCCAGATAAGCAAGAATCTCTTTATATCCAAGCCCTTTCATGGACACCATGTCCCTTGTGCAGCCCATATCCTTCAGTTTCCGGACTTCGTCGACCAGGCCCTCCTCCAGCATCTGGTCCACTCTCCGGTCAATCCGCCCGTAAAGCCTCTCCCGCTCATCGTTCAGGACGAAATACGCAAACTGATACGGTGACTCCTTCTGCCGCTCCGTCTCATTGTGTTCGGAGATTTTCTGTCCGGTCAGATGATAGAACTCCAGCGCACGAATTACCCGTTTCCGGTTATTCGGATGGATCTCTTCAGCCGCCCGTTCGTCCACTTCCCGCAGCTTTGCATGGAGCGCTTCCTCGCCGTACCGGTCTGCAAAATCTGCCAGCTCTTTCCGGTAACCGGTGTCCTCGCTGCTTTCCGTAAAATCAATATCATACAGAAGTGCCTGGATGTAAAATCCGGTTCCCCCTGTCACAACCGGGATCATGCCCTTCTCATAGATTTCCTCCATCGCCTGTCTGGCAAGCTCCTGAAATTTCACAACATGAAATTCTTCTGTCGGTTCCAGCACATCAATGAGATAATGCGGCACACCGTCCATTTCTTCCGCGCGGATCTTGGCCGAACCGATGTCCATATACCGGTATACCTGCATGGAATCCGCCGAGATGACCGCTCCGCCGATTTTCTTTGCAAGCCCGATGGAAAGGGCTGTCTTCCCTACCGCCGTCGGGCCCGTCAGTATGACCAGTGGTCGTTTCATTTTTATTCACCCTATCTATATGATTCGTTTAAATTTCTTTTCCAGTTCCCTCTTTGTCATGGCAATAATCGTCGGACGCCCGTGCGGGCAGTGATATGGATTGTCAAGCTTCAAAAGCTCCTTTAGAAGTTCCTCCACTTCCGCTCTTGACAGTCTGGAATTTCCTTTTACTGCCGTCTTACAGGACATGGATGCAATCTTTTCATCCAGAATCTCCGGCGTCATGTTCGTACTGACCTCATCGGAAAGACTGTCGATCATCTCCATAAGCAGTTCCTTTTTTGCCACACTGAACAGATTGTCCGGCACTGCGCGCACTGCAAAGGAATCTCCCCCAAAAGGCTCGATCTCAAACCCGATTCTGGTAAACCGGTCCATGTACCTGCGAAAGAGCTCCGCCTCCTGCATGGACAGATCCAGAATAATCGGAGGACTGATGTACTGAGACGTATATTCCCTCGTCTTCATTCCCTTTAATGTCCGCTCGTACAGCACCCGCTCATGAGCCGCATGCTGGTCGATAATGTACATGCTGTCATGAAGCTGGACAATCCAGTAAGTATCAAAGACCTGTCCGATGATCTGATAGTCCGGTACAGATGCCTCATCCAGCAGCTTTTCATCAAAAAGCGTAAGCTGCTCCGCCGTCTGTTCCGGCTTCTGGTTCTTGATTTCGTCTTTTTTCCCTTCTGTTCTGGCTCGGTAAGATACCGCCTCCCGGATGCGTCCGCTGTCTACGGCCGGTTTGTGAATATCGCTCCGGTCTTTTACCTCTGCCGATGCATACTGATTATGATAGGAGGTCACCCGCTCCTTCATCCGTTCCATAAAGTAGTTTAAATCCCTCTTTTCCGGCTCCGGAACCGGTTTCTTTGCTTCCGGTTTTTCCTCCGGTCTGACAGGCGGTTCTGCGGCTGCCGGTATTTCTTTCTTTTGTTCCGGCACAGGAGCCTTCGGCGCTTCCGGCGCCTCGACTCTTGGAATCAGATCTCTTCCGTGCAGCGCCTTTGATACTGCCTCATACAGGAAGCGGTACACTTCCTGCTGATGCCCGAACCGCAGCTCCATCTTGGTCGGGTGAACATTGACGTCTATCTCCTCTCCCAGAATTTCAAGATGCAGTACCACAAACGGATATTTATGCTGCATCGTAAAATCTTTATACGCATCTTCCACTGCTTTTGAAAGAATCCCGCTCTTGATATATCGTCCGTTCACAAAAAATGTCTCAAAATTCCGGTTCCCCCGTGTCACGGTCGGATTTCCGATAAATCCGGAAAGCCGGATCTCTTCATTTTCCACAGAAATCTCGATCAGACTGGCCGTGATTTCCCGTCCATAAATATGGTATATCACATCCTTTAAGCGGCCATTCCCCGACGTATGCATCCGCTCCTGCCCGTTGTTGACAAACTGAAAGGAAATATCCGGCCGGGACAGGGCAAGCCGGGTCATCAGATCGCTGACATGACTGGCTTCCGTCATCGGGGTTTTCAGGAACTTTCTTCTGGCAGGCACGTTGTAAAACAGCTGGCGCACAAGAAAGGTTGTTCCGTCCTTCGCTCCGGTCTCTTCCATGGAAATCTCTTTTCCACCGGAAATCTGATACGAGGTTCCAAGAACATGATCCCGCCCCTTTGTAATCATCTCGATCCGGGAAACTGCCGCAATACTGGATAGTGCCTCGCCGCGGAATCCCAGAGAGGAAATATGCATCAGATCATCTACCTGGCGGATCTTACTTGTAGAATGGCGCAAAAAGGCATTCCGCACATCGTCCGGCTCCATCCCGGTCCCGTTGTCCGCAATCCGGATCAGCGAAATTCCGCCGTCCTCGATTTCCACCTCCACAGCGGTTGCCCTGGCATCGATCGCATTCTCCACCAGCTCCTTGACTACGGAGGCCGGGCGTTCTACCACCTCTCCGGCGGCGATCTTATCGATTGTAACCTGATCTAAAACCTGAATCTTTCCCATCGTTCCTCCTTACCACCGATTGTTCAGCTTGTTCTGAAGCTGATACAGAGTATTCATCGCATCCATCGGTGTCATACGGCTGATATCCATTCCCTTGATCTCTTCAATCACATCATTGTCCGATACCGTGTCAAACAGAGACATCTGCGCCATGTCCACGACATCCATTTTCTTCGGCTTTTCTTTTGCCTTCGTCTCCTGTCCCTGCACGCTCATTTCGCGTACCCGCGTCGTAATATCCGCATCGGAAAGCTCCTCGGAAATCTCCTTTGCACGGGTGATGACAGTCTCCGGCACGCCTGCAAGCTTTGCCACCTGAATTCCATAGCTTCTGTCCGCCCCGCCTTTTACAATTTTACGCAGAAATACGATGTCATCGCCTTTTTCCTTGACTGCAATACAGTAATTGTTGACGCTGTCGATCTTTCCTTCCAGCTCGGTAAGCTCATGATAATGAGTCGCAAAGAGCGTCTTTGCCCCCAGCAGTCTGGCATTGCTGATATGCTCCACCACCGCCCAGGCAATCGAGAGACCGTCAAAGGTACTCGTTCCCCTTCCGATCTCGTCAAGAATCAGAAGACTTTTGCTCGTGGCATTACGAAGAATATTCGCAACCTCAGTCATCTCCACCATAAAGGTACTCTGGCCGGACGCCAGGTCATCGGATGCCCCGACCCTCGTAAAGATCCGGTCCACCAGCCCGATATTGGCCTGGGAAGCCGGAACAAAGGAGCCGATCTGCGCCATCAGTACAATCAGTGCGGTCTGTCTCATATACGTGGACTTCCCGGCCATATTCGGCCCTGTAATGATGGCCACCCGGTTCTTCTTGTCATCCAGGTATGTATCATTTGCAATAAACATATGATTCGGGATCATCTTCTCCACGACCGGATGTCTTCCATCCTTGATATCGATGGTTCCCTTTTCATTGATTTTCGGACGCGCATAATGATTCCGCTCCGCCACAAGTGCAAGCGAAGCAAATGCATCAACCGCCGCAACCGCCCTCGCAGTCGTCTGAATCCGTACAATCTCATCCGCAATCCGGTTTCGTACATCACAGTAAAGCTCATATTCCAGCGCATACAGCTTATCTTCTGCTCCAAGGATCAGATCTTCCAGCTCCTTGAGTTCCGGAATAATGTAACGCTCCGCATTGGTCAGTGTCTGTTTTCTTGTATAATAATCCGGCACCATATTTTTGAAAGAATTTGTTACTTCCAGATAGTATCCGAACACCTTGTTATACTTGATTCTTAAATTTTTGATACCGGTCTTTTCCCGTTCTTTCTGCTCCAGCTCGGCAAGCCAGGTCTTTCCGTCCGTCTTTGCTTTTCTAAGGCGGTCTACCTCTTCATGGTAACCGTCCCGTATGATTCCGCCTTCCTTCATTGCCATCGGCGGATCGTCAATGATTGCATTTTCCACCAGACTGCACAGATCCTCCAGCGGATCAATATCGTCATACAGTTTCTGAAGCAGCGGACTCTTCATGTCTCCCAGAATCGTCCGGATATGCGGCAGCATGGAGAGGGACGCCTTGAAGGCTGTCAGATCTCTTGGATTGGCTGACTGATAGGAAATCCGTCCTACCAGACGCTCCAGGTCGTAGACCGAGGACAGATATTCCCGGATCTCTTCCCTGGAAATTGCCTCCTTTAAAAGCTCCTCCACCGCATCCAGACGCTTCGTAATCTCCTCTTTATCAATCAGCGGCTGCTCCACATATTTCCGCAGGAGTCTGGCTCCCATGGCTGTTTTTGTCTTATCCAGCACCCAGAGAAGGGAGCCCCGTTTCTGCTTCTCCCGCAGAGTCTCGCAGAGTTCCAGATTTCTCCTTGTGGAACTGTCCAGCACCATATATTTTCCTGTGGAATACGTGGTCAGCTTCGTCAGGTGGGCAAGGGACGTCTTCTGTGTCTCGATCAAATACTGAAGAAGCGCTCCGGAAGCGGTCACGCCGCAGTCATAATCGGCGATTCCAAGACTCTCCAGAGATGCCACCTGAAAATGTTCTTTCAACGCTTTTTTACAAAGTTCCTCGTCAAAATACCATGCATCCAGAGAGGAAATGGCAACATGCATCCGGTTTTTCAGATCTTCCAGCTGAATCCCGCTTACATAAAGCGCCTCGTTGCAGATAATCTCGGATGGTGAAAATTTATAAATCTCATCAAACAGCTTGCTCTCGCTGTCTGTTTCTGTCACAAAATAATCTCCGGTGGAAACGTCCGCAATAGAGATTCCGTATCTTCCCGCGTCATAGACAATGGACATGATATAATTATTCTTCGTCTCATCCCTTATCATGGAATCGATGTTGGTTCCCGGAGTGACGATCCGGATGACCTCTCTTTTCACGATCCCTTTCGCCTGCTTCGGATCCTCCACCTGCTCACAGATGGCAACCTTATATCCCTTCTCCACCAGCCGGGACAGGTAACTGTCTACTGCATGATACGGCACCCCGCACATCGGCGCGCGCTCTTCCAGGCCGCAGTTCTTCCCGGTCAGAGTAATTTCCAGCTCTTTGGACGCCGTCAGTGCATCGTCAAAAAACATTTCATAAAAATCCCCAAGACGATAAAATAAAATGCAGTCCTTATATTCTTTTTTCGTTTCCATATATTGCTGCATCATTGGTGTTAATTCTGCCACTTTTGTTCTCCTTTTCTTTTGCTGCTTGTTCTATTTTATCTTTTTTACTTCCTGTTTTCGTATTCAGGGAACTTTGCCCTGATATTACATTATATCACCATTTTCCGGGCAGCAAAAGTAAAATTTCGTTTTTGTTACCAAATGGGGATTTTCGGCTTTTCTTCCCCGTAAAGCACATGCAGCAGATAGCCGCCCAGATAGATTCCGATTGTACATAGAAGACCAAACAGCGCCATAAAGGGCAGGCAGATCTGGCCAAATAGCTGAAACGGTACGTTGCTGTAGTCCCAGATGCCGAGATTCAGCCATTTGTTGACAATGATTCCTGTAATAAATTCGCAGGAAGTCACAAAGATCATGCACCGTAAAATCTGGATTCCCAGCGGATCCCTCCATCTTCCCGCCCGCCCCTGGGCCGTGCAGAATACAAGACACAGGCCGCCAAGTACGAACATGGTCCAGTGGGAAAATCCCCGGAAAACAATTTCAAATGTATAATAAAGGCAGCCTCCGACTGCCCACAGAAATAAGTATTCACTTAATTTTTTCATAAAAAACGCCCTCACTTTTGTACATTTCCATACATAGTGTGGGCGTTATTTCCGGCATTATACATCCGTCAGGCTGGCGGATTATTTTTCCACTGCTTCTCCAATGTAATAAAATCCTTTACACTCCAGAAGCTTCACATCGATGAGCTCTCCGATCTGCTCTTTGGTTCCCGGAAAATGAACAAGCAGGTTGTTGCCAAGTCTTCCTGTCACAAGAGATGGATCGTGTTCGTTGACCTGCTCTACCAGCGCGGTCTGAATGGTTCCTTCATGCTTTGCACACTCTTCGGAAGCGATCGTCTGAACTTCTTTTAACAGGCGGTCAAAGCGGTCTTTCACCACATCCTCCGGCACCTGCCCTTCCATAACTGCTGCCGGTGTTCCGGTCCGTTTGGAATAGATAAAGGTAAACGCACTGTCGTAGCGTACCTTTCTCACTACATCCAGCGTCTCCTCAAAATCTTCTTCTGTCTCCTGCGGAAATCCTACAATAATGTCGGTTGTAAGGGAGATGTCCGGCACTGCTTCCCGGATTTTGTGTACAAGCTCCAGATACTGTTCCTTTGTATATCTGCGGTTCATCTTTTTTAAAATCTCCGTGCTTCCGGACTGTACCGGAAGATGCAGATGATGACAGATCTTTTTGGAAGTCCGCATGACTTCAATGAGTTCATCGGACAGATCCTTCGGATGGGACGTCATAAAGCGGATTCGTTTCAGGCCGTCGATCTTTTCCACTTCCCGTAAAAGCTCCGCAAACGTCATCGGTTCCTCCAGCGTCTTTCCATAAGAATTGACATTCTGTCCCAGAAGCATGACTTCTTTCACGCCGTCCGCTGCCAGATTTTCGATTTCCCGGATGATATCCCGCGGATTCCGGCTCCGTTCCCGTCCTCTGACATACGGTACAATACAGTAGCTGCAGAAGTTATTGCAGCCAAACATGATATTGACTCCTGATTTAAACGAATATTTCCGCTCGCTCGGAAGATCCTCCACGATCCGGTCCGTATCCTTCCAGATATCAATGACCATCCGTTCGGATTCAAACCGGGTGGCAAGCACTTCAGCAAATTTATAAATATTGTGGGTTCCGAAAATCAGATCTACAAACCGGTAGCTCTTTTTCAGCTTTTCCACCACATGCGGCTCCTGCATCATACAGCCGCAGAGTCCGATCAGCATGTGTGGATTTTTTCTTTTGACACGGTTCAGCTGGCCAAGTCTTCCATAGACTCTCTGATTCGCATTTTCTCTGACCGTACAGGTATTGTAGATAACGAAATCCGCCTTTTCCTCCTGATCGATCATCGTGTAACCGATCTTCTCAAGAATTCCGGTCAGCTTTTCGGAGTCTCTGGCATTCATCTGACAGCCAAATGTGATGACCGCCGCTGTCAGCGGACGTCCCAGCTCCTCTGAAATCTTCCTGACATAGTCTTTGCACTTTTCAATAAAGTAATACTGCCGTTCCGGTTCTATTACCGGTATATGTTCAATTGCATTTTCATTTGTCTGCATCATATAGCGCTCTCTTTCCTCAATAGTATTATAAGGAAAAGACTAACGAAATTATCCATGAATGTCAAGTACAATATGCTCCGAGATCCGTTTCCCGTGATCGTAAAAAATCTCATCTTCCTCTGTGATTTCCCGGTGCACTTCCGCCGGATGGCCAAAGGCAATGACATTGGGCGGAATGTCTTTTGTCACGACAGAACCGGCTCCGATAATGGAATGATCTCCAATTGTCACACCCGGCAGAATCGTCACATTGGAAGCGATCCAGACATGATCCTCAATGACTACCTCTTTACAGTACATCTCTCCCCGCGGACGCGCTTTATAGTGCATCGGATGGTTTGTGCCACTGATTGTCACATTCGGCGCAATCAGTACATTTTTTCCTATCGTAATCTTATAGTCATCTACACGGGTAAGATTGGAATTAATATAGGTCCCGTCTCCGATCGAAACCGTATTTCCCATCGCCAGTGTCAACGGCGGTTCAATCCAGATATCCTCTCCGCAGGAAGCAAACAGCTTCTTCCAGATTTCCTTCCTTTTTTCCGTTTCTTCCGGTCTGGTCTGATTAAATTCCTGGCAAAGTCCTCTTGCATACACCTGCTGATTCAAATTTTCTCCTGTATCAATCCATAATAATCCTTTTTCTCTCCGCTCAGCCATTGATAGTCCACTTACAGTTTGATTCTTGTCCATCTTTTTCTCCTTCTAATACAATCTTGTTGTCAGTCTGGTTCCCTGATATAATTATATAGACTAGAGAAAGGGAAATATATATGAATTTTCCCTGTTTTTATCAAAATATTAGCTTTTTCGGCAGAAAGGAGCAACGATGAAACATCAATACCTGGACTGGCCCTGGGAGCCGATGAATACGATCCCTGTGGATCATGAACTGAATACATTGCTGCGGCTGAATCCGGAATTTCCCCTGGCAGTTTCCCACGACAATCTGTCTTCCTATCAGAACCATTTTGTCAACTGGCACAAGCAGGGTTCCATCGAAATCTCCGTGGTAAAAGAGGGGTCAGTGACGGTCAATCTGCTGAATCATCAGGAACAGGTAGCAGCCGGAGAAGGCTTCCTGATCCTTCCGGGAATGCTTCACAGTATCCGAAGCGGTACAGAAGCGCAAAATGCAGTCTATGAGACATTCTTTTTTGATCCTTGTCTGATCACCGGTTTTCGGGGAAGTTATTTTGAGAAACAGTATTATCAGCCGGAAATCCTAAGCAGAAACAGGTTTTTTCATTTTTCCATGACGGATTCTCTGATTCGACCGCTTGCTGACGATTTTCACGACATCTTTCAAGAGCAGTATTGGGGAAATGCGTTTCTGGAATGCCGGATTCAGCAGAAACTTCAGAAGATCTGGATGGTGTTATGGGATCACCTCATCCTGACAAAGAGTATCAGTTCTTACCAGACGGATGATTCCAGACTGTTGAAAATGATTGGCAAGTTTAAAGAAAAGACAGGGCTTACGCCCCTGGAATATAAGATGAGAAAAAAGAGCTGACTTCCTGAGGGCGGGATGAGAACCGGAGAGACAGACGGCCTTAACGGACTGTCTGTTTCTCCAGTGATTTCCGGATTTTCCTCCACAGGAAGAAGGACAAAATGACCGCAATATAGTCTGTCACGGACTGTCCAAGAATCACGCCGTTCAGCCCAAACAGCGCCCGTAGCAGATATAATAACGGGATCAGGAGAATTCCCTGTCGAAGCACTGAAAGAATCGTGGCCGGGAGCGCCCTTCCTACGGACTGCATACAGTTCATATTCACGAAAAGAAATCCGATCACGGGTCCGGAGAGCATATAGGCAACAAGCATATCCACACCGTAGGAAACGACCTCATTGTCGCTGATAAAGAGACGGATGATCTGTTCCCGGAACAGGAAATACAATGCCGTTGCCGCAATTCCTGCCACAAGACAGCATTTCTTTGTGTAGGATTCCACACCGCGGAACCGCTGCATATTTCCGGCGCCGTAATTGTAACCAAGCAGCGGCTGCACTCCATTTGCAATTCCCATCTGCAAAAAGGTGATAAACATATTGGCCTTGAATACAATTCCGATGGCCGCCACCGGGTCATTGCCATAGACCACCAGAAGCTGGTTGAGCACAATGGTGGAAACACTCATGAGAGCAGAGAAAATTGCCGTCGGGAGGCCGGAACCGCAGACCTTCGTCAGGATTGACTCCCGGACGGTAAAGTCACTCCATTTCAGCGAAAGCACTTTGCTTTTCTTCAGGAAATACCAGAGATAATAACCACTTGCCAGGATATTTCCAATGGTCGTCGCGATTGCCGCGCCGGCTGTTCCCTGATTGAGTACGGAAATAAAGATCGGATCCAGAATAATATTAGCGACCGTTCCGATCATGCTTCCGATCATCGCCTCCTTACTGGATCCTTCCGCCCGGACAATAAAGCTGGCAGCCGCTGACCAGATGATGAACGGCGCGCCATAGGAAATGTGGAAGGTATACCCTTTTGCGAACTCATATGTCTCTGCATTGGCGCCAAACACGGACAGAATCGGGTCCATGAAGACGATCAGGATCACTGCAAACAATACGCCGACAATCAGAGAAGCATAGGTGACAAAGGCTGAGGTCTGTCTGGCCCGTTTCTCATTTTTCGCGCCCAAGGCCATGGAAAGGACTGCGCTTCCTCCCATCCCGAACATGTTGGCAAACGCCATCATCAGAATAAAAATCGGATTGGTCAGGCTAACAGCCGCCACCTGAAGCGGATCCCCGGTCTGTCCCACGAAAAAGGTATCCGCCATGTTGTAGACGACTGTCACAAGACTGCTGATGACACTGGGAACAGCCATCTTTGCCACGGCCTTTGAGATTTTCATCTGTCCCATCAGTTCATTCTCATTCATTTCTCTTCTCCTCCTCTTCCAGATTTTCCAGCATTTTAGCCGTAATCTTCATAAATACAGCCTGCTCTTCTCTGGAAATGCCACGCAGCAGAACTTCTTCCGACTGCTCGATTTCCGACCGGAGGGCACTTCGGATCGCCTTTGCTTTTTCCGTAAAGACAATCTTTTTCAGCCGTCCGTCCTCTTCGTCCGGTACACGGACAATCAGTTCTTCCTCCTCCAGATGCTTTAATACTTCTGTCGCTGTAGAAGGACGAAGGTCAAATTCCTTTTCAATCTCTTTCTGATACACGTTGTGTTTTTCACTTTCCACCAGAATATAATCCAGCACATTCCCTTTTGCTCCGGTAATACCCAGGGTCTCCTGCACCTTTCTGGAACGTCTCCGGAGCCGGTTGGAAATCCGGTTTATCATTTTTCCTGTTTCCATGCAGGTTCACACTCCTCTGTAATTGTTTCGGTTCCTAAGTATTTTAGTTCGTTTCCTAAGAAATGTCAATTTTTATTTTCTGCACACAAAAAAGAAGACCTGCTCCCGCTTTTCTGCAGAAGAAAGTCTTCCCTTTTTTTATTCTCTTTTAGCCTGCGTTACTTGCCGCAATCTTGACGCGGCTCCAGAGATCACTGATAATCTTTTTCGTATCCGCATTGTACTCAAAAACTTCATCGTTTTCATTGTCCGTCCGCGGGATGTAGGCATTGATTCCTTCATAGTCTCCGCCTTCCCCGGAAAGGTCATCCATAACCTCCTGGTTGGCCGAGGTATATCCTACATAGCTGGAGTTATCATATGCGCCGTCATAATCGCTTGCATAATTGATAAATGCATGAGCAAGATCCGGATTCTTGGCGTTTTTCGGAATCACCATGGCATCAGACCAGAGGTTGGTTCCGGTCTCCGGCATGAAATAGCCCATATCTTCATTTTCCGCCATGACATAACTTGCGTCACCGGAATAGATCAGTCCGAGCGCTTTTCTTCCCTGAGCCATGTTGTCAATGATCTCATCTGTTACGATTTCCGTATCCATCGTTTCCACACATTGTACGAGCCATTCGTATGCTTCATTCAGCTCTGCCTCGTTCTCGGTATTCATGGAATATCCAAGTGCTTTTAACGCCATCATAAAGGAGTCACGCTCGGAATCGTACAGATAAACATCTCCTTTGTACTTCTGATCGAGGAAAATATTGTATCCTTCTCTCTCCAGATCTTCAATGTCTACCTTCGTCTTGTCATACACGATTCCCACGGTACCCCAGAAGTACGGAACAGAATAGTCATTGTTCGGATCGTACGGGAGACCAAGTACCGCATCGGACAGCTTGTCAAAGCAGTCCAGCTTTGATTTATCCAGCTTCTGCAGATAATCTTCCTCAATCAGACGCTGAATCATATAATCACTCGGGACGAGAATGTCGTAGGCTTCTCCGTTTGCCACCTTAATGTACATCTGCTCATTGGAATCGAAGTTTTCCATCACGACTGTAGCGCCGGTCTCTTCTTCGAAATCACCGATAATATTTTCCCCGGTGTACTCACCCCAGTTGTAAATATGGAGTGTCTGTCCTTCGAAAGGACGATCCTTGCCTGTGATGCCTCCTCTTTGCAGAGCGACAACTGCAACCGCAAGAACACAGCATACCGCAACAGCCGGTACCCATCTTTTCCGTTTCACGGCACCGCCCTTTTTCACTCTCTTCGCCGCTAAAACCGGAGCCAGATTGATCACAAGGAGCACGATGGTGATGATGACTACCACAAGGGTAGACACTGCATTGATACTCGGGTTGACACGCTTACTCATTGTGTATACCACGATACTTAAGTTCTTCACGCCGCTTCCCGTGACAAAGTAGGAGATAATAAAGTCATCCACCGACATGGTAAATGCAATCAGCGCACCGGAGACAATGCCCGGTGTAATCTGCGGCACAATGACTTTGGTCAGTGCCTTGAACGGTGTTGCCCCCAGATCCATCGCCGCATCCGCCAGGTTCGGATCCAGAGAGCGGATCTTCGGCATAACGGAAAGCATAACATAAGGAATACAGAAGGCAATATGTGCCAGAAGCATGGTAACATACCCTTTTTCCACCTTGAAGGTGATGAACAGAAGCATGAAACCGATGGCTGTCACGATCTCCGGATTCATCATCGGAAGGTTGTTTACCTGTTCCATGATATTGCGGATTACCTTTCTGGAACTGGACAATCCGATTGCCGCCACCGTACCTACGACAGTTGCCACAATCGTCGCAAGAATCGCGATACTAAAGGTGGTATAGAGCGCGGTCATCATGTCCTGGGACTCCAGCATGTGCTGATACCAGCGAAGGGAAAATCCGGTAAAGCTGGTCAGCGATTTTCCATCATTGAAGGAGAAGATGATCATATAGAGGATCGGCAGATAGAAAAAAGCGATCATCAGAATCATCAAAGCCTTCCCTAAAGTACGTTTCTTCTTTTTCATGCTTTCGCCCCCTTTCCACCCTGATTTCTTGTTTCAATTTTACGCACGAGCATCATCAGGAGCATCATGATCACTGCCATAATCATGGAGATGGCACTTCCGAAGTTCCACTCTCCGACTGTAATAAACTGGTTTTCAATCATATTTCCGATGAGGAAATACTGTCCGCCTCCCAAAAGCTTCGGGATAAAGAAGGAACTGACTGCCGGCAGGAAAACCAGTGTAATTCCATTGATAACTCCCGGAAGAGACAGTGGAAGTGTTACCCTCCGGAAAGTCTGCGCCGGACTTGCTCCAAGATCCGCGCTTGCCTCCAAAAGGGAATGATCCATCTTGCTTAAAGACGTCTGAATCTGCAGAATCATAAATGGAAGGAAATTGTACACCATACCAAGGAGTACTGATCCTTCTGTATACAAAAGCTCGACATCTCCCAGCCCGAAAATTCCAAGGATCCGCTGAATGATTCCGCCCTCGCTGAGAAGGCCGATCCATGCGTAGGTTCTTACCAGCATGTTGATCCACATCGGAATCGTAATGCAGAGAATCAGAATATTCTGCACCTTTTCACTGCTCCTGGCAATAAAGTACGCTGCCGGGTAACCGAGGATCAGACAGATAATCGTTGTTTTAATCGCAATTAACAAAGATCTCCACAGAATAAGAAGGAAATCCGGGTCTGTAAAGAACTTGATGTAATGATCCAGTGTCAGGGAGAAGGAAATAATACTATTTCCAGGCTCCATGACCGAATACATGGCAATCAGTGCCATAGGAAGTACCAGCATCAACGCAGCCCAGATAATATAAGGGACTGCCAGCTTTGAAAATCGTTTCATTTAGAATACCTCCTTGGACATGACATGGATATCCTCCGGGAAAAAGGTAAGCCCTACCTCCTGTCCCTCTTCGGTATAATCCGTTGTATGGATTTTGAATTCCCGGCCTGTCGTGGAGAAGGTGATCTGGTATACACCCTCTTTGACATCCTCCGGCTCAAAATCGTAGTCAACGCTGAGATCCACGGATTCATCTTCATTACTGAGCTTCCAGCCCTGTGCTCCGGCCCAGGTCTTCAGATCCGTATCAAGAGCCTGTGACTCTGTGATCTCGTCCACTGTTTTAAAGAAGTTGAATGCCATGACACCCTCATTTGCCTTTTCATTCTTAACAAACGGCTGATCCACTACATAGATATTTCTCTCAATACTTGTTCCGTTGGATGTGGAGAAAGTAACCGGATATTTTCCTTCTTCTTTTTCCAGACTGTACTCTACCTTGGCGATAGAAATCAGTTCATCTGCCGCCGGATCCCACGCCTGGGCATTGGAAAGGGCGATGATCTCCTTGTCGTCCAGTTCTTCCACGTCGTCGATATCCACGTAGAAATCATTGGCACTGATCATCTCTTTGCCGTCCTCACTCTTTACATCCTGATTCCGGATCACACGCATATTGACGGTGACACTTGTTCCCGGAACCGTCTCCACCATGATCTCATAATGGACACCTTTAAACAGGACACTTAATACTTCTCCTGTCATCTTGCCGTCTTTGACATCCACGATGTCGATATCCTCCGGGCGGATGACCACATCGACCGGTTCATTCTCCTTAAATCCAAAATCCACGCAGTCAAAGGTAATGTCATCGAAACGCACCTTGTAATCTTCCACCATGGTTCCCGGAATAATATTACTCTCCCCGATAAAATTCGCTACAAAACGGTTTGCCGGTTCATTGTAGATGTCCTCCGGAGATCCTACCTGCTGGATTTCCCCGTTTTTCATGACCACGATTTTATCAGACATGGTCAGCGCTTCTTCCTGGTCATGGGTAACAAAGATGAAGGTAATTCCGACCTCCTGCTGAATCCGTTTCAGCTCGTACTGCATCTCCTTGCGGAGTTTCAAATCCAGCGCTGCCAGAGGCTCGTCCAGCAGAAGGACTTTCGGCTCATTCACCAGCGCTCTTGCGATGGCAACACGCTGCTGCTGCCCGCCGGAAAGAAGTGTCGTATTTTTATCTTCGTATCCCTCAAGTCCAATCAGCTTCAGCATCTTCATGACCTTCTGGTCGATGACGTCCTTACTCATCTTCTTGATTTTCAGTCCAAAAGCGATGTTTTCATATACACTCAGATGCGGAAACAAGGCATATTTCTGAAAAACCGTATTTAACTCTCTCTCATAAGGAGGCTTTTTACTGATTTCCTCCCCGTCAAAGATCACAGAACCTTCGTCCGCATCCAGAAAGCCCCCAAGAATACGCAAAAGTGTTGTCTTACCACAGCCGCTTGGACCTAAAAGAGTGACAAATTCATTCTCATAAATATCCAGATTGATTCCTTTTAAGACAATCTGGCCGTCAAAATTTTTCACAATATTGCGAAACTCGATCAGTTTTTTCTCTTCCATCTCATTTCTCCTTCCTAGAACATCGGCGGCGTTGTGATCCAGAGGATCTTCGCATCGCCGGTACCGTGATTGTACAGATAATGACTCTTGGACCCGTCCATATAGAACGTCTCATGAGCCTTTACCTTATACTTTTTCCCCTCTTGTACGATGGTTACGCTTCCTTTCAGCACATAACCAAACTCCTGGCCCTGATAAGCAGAGAGCACATGGCTCTTTTTTTTCGGATGCAGTGTCAGAATGATCGGCTCCATCTCATTTTTCTGCGCGTTTGGGACAATCCACTCGATCGTATAATCTTCCTGCTCATCCACAAAGAAATCCTGTACAGGAAACACGATTTGCTTCTCTTCCTCTTCATGAAAGAAATCGGACAGATTACTTCCCAGCGCCTCCAGAATATCCTCAAGCGTCGCAATACTCGGCGTCGTCAGCCCACGCTCCACCTGTGAGAGAAATCCCTTTGTCAGCTCGCTGCGGGACGCAAGATCTCCAAGCGTCAGATCATTCTGTAGCCTCAGTTCTTTCAGTTTCTTTCCAATGTCCACTTACCGCACCTCCGGTTTTCTAATACTATACTTTTTGTTCAAAATATGCGAACCGAATCTAATTATACATCCTCGACGACAAAATGCAACAGGTTTTGATGATTTTTTCACATTTCCTTTGTTTGCACCATTTTCTACTAAGTAGTAAAATAAAATCATATCAAAAATTAGGAGGAATATTTCATGAGCTGGATCCCGCTGCCTGTCGGCATTGAAAATTATGCAGAACTCATTGAAAAAGGATATTACTATATAGATAAGACATTACTGATCAAAGATCTGATCGATCTGAAAGGGAAAGTCAATCTTTTCACACGTCCG
>MHCFR00700__coassemble_676_pt1 | contig 23938 bp, 20 predicted proteins | sample MHCFR00700__metabat2_high_PE_025 | metagenome-assembled genome bin MHCFR00700
CCGGCGCCGAGAATAGCTGTCAAACCAACAGCCGTAATTTTTTTGAGGTTCTTTTTCATAATAACACTCTCCTTTTCTTTTTTAGCTTTCGCCAGTTTCTCGCATATATGAAATGGTGTCCCATTTACATATCAAACATTAATTTCTTAATGTATCCAGATCCACTACAGCACCACCGTGTAATCTGGATTGTTCTGCAGCAAGCGCACAGTAGTGACTTTCTACAGACTGCTCTACAGTTGTAGTTCTTCCGGAAGGGCCCTTCCCTTCGAGCAGCATATCAATAAACTCTTCTACCATTCTGACATCTCCGCCGCCGTGTCCGGAGAAATCCGTAGCAATTTTGTTTACATCGATTGTCTGCGTTTCTTGACCAAACGGTGTAATCTGAATTGTATTAGCTGTCATATCGGCGATAATCTCGCCTTTTGTTCCCATAAACTTTGCATAACGGCTTCCAGTTCCTGTAAAGCCGCACATCGTATGGCTGATCGTTGAACCATCTGTCATCTTTAAGTTCACGACCTGATGGTCAACCACATTATTGTCACAGTAATACACGCACCGACCATAAGGTCCCGTCTTGATCGCCTCTGTTACACTCTCTACTGTAGGATGCAGCGTCAGTACATTCACCGGCCACTCTGTATGACCATTTTCAACGCCAATTTCCGGATGTTTCAGATAAATCTTCTCTGCATCATACGGACAACTGTCCTTTACTTTACATCCATCCATACAGCGGTGAGCAGCACCTTCCGGAGCGCAATCTTCTTTGAATAAGTATGTATCCCCAAAAGAAGATACCGACTCGCATGTCTTTCCTGTCAGCCACAGCAGTAAATCCATATCGTGACAGCACTTCTGCAAAATCATAGGGCTGGTCGTATTGGAATTTCTCCAGTTTCCTCTGACAAAACTATGTGCCTGATGCCAGTATCCAACATTTTCAATAGACATAACTGAAACAATATCACCCGCTACTCCCGAATCAATAACTTCCTTTACTTTAGAGTAGATAGGTGTATATCGGAGCACATGACATACAATAACCTGTCTGTCGCATTCTTTCGCGACTTTAACCAATTCTCTGCACTCATCCAGATCCGGTGATATCGGCTTTTCAAGAAGCAGATGATATCCTTTTCTCAACGCCGGTATAGCCTGCCTTACATGCTGCTGATCCTGCGTTGTGATGAACATCACATCAGCAAGCTTGTCCTGTGCAATCAGATCTTCCGCACTTACGAAGCATCTTTCCTGAGGAATATGGAACTCTTCCGCCACTTCCTTTACCTTATCAGGATCGATGTCTGCGATTGCTACAATTTCCATTTTCTCCGGAAACTTTTTTACCGCCTGTGCGTAAGTATCTTTCCCACGGCTTCCCAGACCTGCCAAAGCAATTGTAATCTTACCGCCCAACGTTACCCCTCACTTTCTTCCTTTATATTGTAATTTTCAACTATCGATTGACTTAATTATATAGTTTTTTATGCATAAATGCTTTTCCTATCGTCCTGTTATATTGTCAAATCATCCTGCTTTTAGTCTAATTGCATAATACACATTCTTATCATTTGTTTTGTCTGTACACCTTGTCCTATTTTTTCAGTTTGATTTTTGTATATTAGCACAATAAAGTGCCGCTTTAAAAACACGGCGGAATCTATATGATTTCAATGCTGTCACATAAATTCCGCCATTTTCATTTATATTTACTTTTTAAGCAATCTCATATGTCTGTTTTTCAAAGTCAACCGTTACCTGCGTTCCGTCTGAGAACGTAGTCCGCTGAATCATCGGATTGCTGTCTACCATCTCATGACGTACCATCTCGCATTTTGCAACTTTTTCATGAAGGTCCGAAACCACTTTGCAGCGTTTGATATCTTCTTCCAGCTTTAATTCCACACCTGCTTCAAATGCACCGTCAAAATTCGGATAAGCGGCGTCACGGATCAGGTAAGGTGCTCCGCCGTTCAGAAGCGCATACAGCATGTAGTCTTCTTCCTCACTTACTTTATCCATCATCCACGGTTCGATCACGCAGTCATGATAAACAAGGTTATAAAGCGGTACCGGAATTCCCTGCTTTGGTTCTCCCGGCTGGCGCAGCATGAAATCATACGGCGCGTAATGGCAGAATACCAGACTTGGTACTGCCCAGTCGCTTACCTCTTCAGAACTTGGAAGAATTCCTTTTGAAAGAAGGTATTCAAAGCATTTTGCACGGAATTCATAACAGTCTCTTCTTGTCATTCTGTGCATAGGATTATCGCACTCGTCTCCCTCATTACATGTAAATACGTCCAGATAAGCACCATCCAGACGGATTCCGTTTTTCTCAATTTCCTGGAAGTTTCTCTTTACATAGTAAGGAGCCTGTGTCGCGCACAGATAGGACTGTGGTCCGCCCGCCCATCTCTGATGTTTTGGAATGCTTCCATCTGTGAGACGGCAAGCATAATTTTCATCAAAGCTTGGAGCTGCCAGATAGTAATCTCTGTACTGATCATGGATTCCAAACATATATCCGCATTCATGCATGGTATCTGCCAGAGATTTCATGCCTTCCCATCCGCCGGCCTCTTTACATGCCGGAAGGTAATCCGGATGCTGATTATCGTATCCCGGCTGTGCCCATCCGTCCAGATGCAGATACAGCTTTTCTACGCCGAGATCATGAAGATGACGGATTTCTTTTTCTCTTGTTTCAAATGTAGTCAGATGGTTGTTTTTCTCCGGATTTTCCGGGTCAAAGAAATCAGAATCCGGCTGCACTTCTGTCTTGATTCCCTTATGTACAAATGCACATCCGATCAGGTCATTTACAGAAGGATTTCTTGCTGCTTTTTCTTCCAGTGTTCTGAGTCTTCCCTGTTCATTGACATAATTTCTGTATACTTTACAAAGATCATTATAATCGCAGTCAGATAACAGAGTATATTTCATAATTCTTCTGTAATCCATTTTTCCAAGACTTGGCTCAAATCTCACGCTGACATGAGAATATGGTCCGTTTGCCGGATGCTCTGCCTGATATCCTGCATTCCACGGCGTTACACAGATCGCAATATATCCTGCACGTCCTCGTACCTGGCCAAACCACGGCATATATCCTCCTGCAGTTTCGAAAAATCCGTCAAAAATCACCGGCTTTAACTCCTGCGGCCATGTATTCGGGATCAACATGCCCTGTTCCTGGTTCAGAAGTGTATACCAGTCTTCTTTCGCTTCTTCAAATTCCATTTCACCCGGCCAGAGTACTTTCTGAACCTGAAGCCCCTCTTCTTTTACAGGAATCCACTCAAAAAACACGTCCCCTGTTGCCTCTTCAATCCACACAAATGTTTCAAAGGTGTAAGGAGTTTCTGTACCGTTTACACAAAATCCCTCATAAACACTGAGGATTCCGCTTCCCGTTCCATTCTCGGCTTTTTCATGTGAAATTCTGCTGGCATCCTGAAACAGAAATTCTCCTTCTTCACAAATCATCTTCGGTACATAATTACCGGCCCATCTCCATGCTTCCTGATCTCTTCGCATCTCAAAGGTCAGCTTATTCTCATCGAATATAAGAGTTGTACCTGCTTTCGTGATCTCAATCATACCAATTTCCTTCCTTTTTGTCCATTTTGTTCAGTTTCACCCTATTGTATTTCCAATTATACATGGTTTTGCATAAACCTGCTTGCCTTATTATCTGATTTTCTTGTCTTATTATCCATATTCTGCTACAATAACGAAAAGGAGGCACCTTCATGACCTATGTAAAAACACATTTAAAAAGAGAAATTGTCATTAATTCCATTATTACCATACATTATTTTGAATACATACGGGATTTTATTTTTCATGGCGAAGCTCATGATTTCTGGGAATTTGCCTATGTAGACAAGGGAAGTGTCCGGATCCAGGCCGGTGAGGAACAGTATCTTCTTCATGCGGGTGATATCATCTTCCACGAGCCAAACGAATTTCATGCAATCGAATCTGTCGGCAATACATCTCCGAATCTTGTTGCCGTATCATTCGTTACCCACTCTTCTGCTATGCAGATATTCAGGCAGAAACGTTGTACTTTGACAATGGAAGAACGTACCCTCATATCCAAACTGATCAGCATTGCACGCGAAACACTTGCCACTCCGATGAACCTTCCATCCATCGAACAGGTTAAACTGCGCCCCAATACACCGTTCGGCTCTGAACAGCTGATTCTTCTTTATCTGGAGCTTTTCCTGATCACCGTTGCGAGAAATCACGGTGCCCAGAACACATCCACCCAGAGTCCCGCACCAACGTTTTCTCCGGAACGTGCAATGAATAAGAGTGAACGCATGGAGAAAATCATTGAATATATGGAATTCCATATCTGCGAACAGCTTACAATCACAGATATATGTGAGGCACATTCTCTAAGCCGTTCTGCTTTACAGGCACTGTTCCACAAAGAAAAGGGCTGCGGCGTTATTGAATATTTTAACAATATGAAAATCGAACGTGCCAAGGATATTATTCGTGATGGTACGATGAATTTTACAGAAATTGCATATTTTCTTTCCTACAGCTCGCTGCAGTATTTTTCCAAACAATTTAAAAAAGCAACCGGAATGTCCCCGTTGGAGTATTCATCCTCCGTTAAGGGCATCAGCCGGTCACTTCGAAGAGAAGATACAGGGAGAAACATTTAAGTTTCTCCCTGCTGTTTTTTCCATTTTTATATTATTTATCTCCATATCCATCCGGATTCTGGCTCTGCCATCTCCAGGAGTCTTCGCACATTTCTTCCAGTCCGCGTTCTGCTACCCAGTGCAGTTCATTCTTCGCCTTTGTAGCGTCACAGTAACAGGTTGCAATGTCTCCTGCACGGCGCGGTTTAATCTCGTAAGGGATTTCTTTTCCGCATGCCTTGCTGAATGCTTTTACCATGTCAAGTACGGAATATCCATTTCCTGTTCCCAGGTTGTATACGGATACGCCCGCTTTTTCTTTCAGCTTTTCTACAGCGCGTACATGTCCAATAGCAAGGTCTACAACGTGAATGTAATCGCGCACTCCTGTGCCGTCATGAGTATCGTAATCATTTCCGAATACGCCGAGTTTCTCTAATTTGCCGATAGCAACCTGAGTAATGTACGGGATCAGGTTGTTCGGGATTCCTTTCGGATCCTCGCCGATTTTTCCGCTCTTATGCGCACCGATCGGATTGAAGTAGCGGAGCAGTACCACGTTCCATTCCGGATCTGCTGTATGTAAATCCGTCAGGATCTGCTCTAACATCCATTTTGTCCAGCCGTATGGGTTGGTACATGTTCCTTTCGGGCATTCTTCTGTGATCGGGATAAATGCCGGATCTCCGTAAACCGTTGCAGAAGAGCTGAAAATAATATTCTTCACGCCGTGATTTCTCATAACATCACACAGCACAAGTGTACCGGCAATATTATTATCATAGTATTCGATCGGTTTTACAACAGATTCTCCTACTGCTTTGAGTCCTGCAAAATGAATAACAGATTCGATATCTGCTTCTTTATCGAAAATTTCATTCATTGCCTCTTTGTCGCGGATGTCTGCTTCATAGAATTTCACGGTTTTGCCTGTGATTTCTTCCACTCTTCTCAGAGCTTCTTTAGAAGAGTTATATAAATTGTCCACAACAACCACTTCATATCCTGCATTTAAGAGCTCCACACAGGTATGGCTTCCAATAAAGCCCGCCCCTCCTGTTACTAAAATAGACATGCCTTTTCCTCCTTGATAAATTGATTCATTTCTTACATTATCAGGTTGATTATATCACACTTTTCACTATTTTTGATACTTTTTCACGATTTCGTTCATTGTATCCCACTTTGCTTCCATATCCTTGACCAGTGTAAACTGTGTTCTGCATCTGTCCAGATTGTGGTTTTCTCTGTGGATCTTGAAATAATGATCGCCTTCGAGATAGTCTGTCAGGAACCGCATACCGCACTCGAATGTCATCACTTTGGCACCCATCGGAAGCAGCTCAACTTCTCTTGGAGTGAGCTTGCCGCCGCATCCTTCCAGATATCCGTTTACATATACGTCGAACAGATTCATATCACAGGATACTTTGCTTAAATCCTGTTCATCCTCTGCCGCTGTACTTGCACCAAAACGAATGGAATCACCAAAGTCATGCATCGCAAGACCCGGCATTACTGTATCAAGGTCGATGACGCAGATGCCCTTTCCGGTCAGGTTGTCAATCATAACGTTATTTAACTTTGTATCATTATGTGTAACACGAAGCGGAATTTCTCCCTTTTCCAGAAGTTCTCCGAATACATTTGCCACGTCCTCATGTTCCAGAACAAAATTGATTTCATCCTGTACATATTTTGCGCGTCCGCAGACATCCGCTGCTACCGCCCTTTTAAATGTTTCAAATCTTGCTTTTGTATCATGGAAGCCTTTGATTGTCTCATGCAGGCTGTCTGCCGGATAATCTGCCAGAAGTCTCTGGAAGTTTCCGAATGCATATGCACTCTGGTAAAAGTCTTCCGGTTTTTCTACCTGATCGTAGCTGGAAGCATCTGTGATAAATTTGTAGGAACGCCAGTATTCTCCTTTATAGTCAACAAAGTATGGCTTACCGTCTACGGCCGGAATAACATTAAGTGTCTCTCTGTCCGGATCTCCGCCGTTTTCAATGATCTTCTTTCTCAGATAGGATGTTACTCCGATAATATTTTCCATCAGAGCTACCGGGTCTGTGAATACTTCTTTATTCATTCTCTGAAGAATCACTTTGATCTTTCCCATCTCTGCAATCTCAAATGTCAGAAGAAATGTATCATTGATATGTCCGTTTCCGTACGGTCTTTCATCAATCAGCATTCCTTCGTATTGAAAATTTGCAATCGCTTCATCGATCTGTACTTTATTTACACGCGCCATCTCTATTTGTCCTCCCATAATTTCTGCGGATATACTCCTGCGTCTTTAAGTGCCTGAATGGCAGCTACAACAACCGGTTTGTCTTCCTTATAAGTTACACCGTACCATTTGTCTTCCGATTCCAGAACAGTTACTGTTGCACGTTCTTCTCCAAGCAGTTTGCTTACAACAGCCGGGAGGAAGTATTCGCACTTCATCGGGTTTTCTTTCAGGCCACTCTCAAGGAATGCCGGGAATCCTGCCTTGATCTCGTCCAGAATACTTCTTGTGAATCCCCACATATTCATGGATACAAGTGTGTCCGGATCTACAGATACCCATGTTTCCCCATCGTCTTCAGAGTAGGCGATGTCTCCGTCTCTCTTCTCGATGCGTGTTCTTTCATTAATTGCAACAAGCTGTTTGTTCTCATCCAGCTCGCAGATTCCTCGTGCCACGTGGCCATTGTCTGTAACTGTATTTTTCAGACGGTAACCAACCATCGTGTAACGGTATTTATCGTCATCTTCGTGTGTTGTCAGATAGTTGTAAATCACTTCAAACGCATGGCGTCCGTAGTAGTCGTCCGCATTGATAACCGCGAACGGTCCGTCCACTTCATCGATGGCGCTTAAAACAGCATGTGCAGTACCCCAAGGTTTCACGCGTCCTTCCGGCACCTCGAAGCCCTCCGGAATGTTATTCAGATCCTGGAATACATACGCAACATCCATGATCTCTTCCATTCTCTTTCCTACTGCCTCTTTAAAATCAGCTTCGTTCTCTTTTTTAATAATAAATACGACTTTCTCAAATCCTGCACGCTTCGCATCAAAAATAGAGAAATCCATGATAATGTGTCCTTCTTTATCAACAGGGTCGATCTGCTTTAATCCGCCGTATCTGCTTCCCATTCCTGCTGCCATAATTACTAAAACTGGTTTTTTCATATCCGAAACCTCCTTATTTTTTTCAGAACTTTTCCGTTCCTCTTCACGCTTTTTGTTTCTGACATCATTGTATGATAAAACCGAGGAAAAATCTTTGTCTGATATTTGATTTCATTTGTACAATCTGCATTTTTTCTTTGACATTTTATACCGGAATGGGCTATGATGGAGACAAGAAGAAACCGATAGCGTATGATAATTAGAAAGGCGATGGATGCGATGACATATAAAGGAATTTCTTTTCGAAAAGAACTGCTTATTGACCAGTTATTTTCCCTTCATTATTTTGAATACATGAGTACTTTTTCTTTTCCTGGAGAATCTCATAATTTCTGGGAATTTGTCTGTGTGGATAAAGGGGAAGTCACCATCGGCGCCGGTGATCAGATCTACACACTGAAAAAGGGGGACATTGCTTTTCACGAGCCGAATGAATTTCACTGGGTAAAGGCAAATGGAAGCATTGCGCCAAATCTGATCGTTATCTCCTTTTCCTCCAAAAGCCCGATGATGAACTTTTTCAGGAAAAAAATTTTGCGAACCGACGACTTTGCCAGAAGTCTGCTTGCCCGGATCATTACAGAAGCCGGCAATTTTCTGGAGGGCCGGCTTGACGATCCATATCAGACAGTGCTCCGTCCAAAGTCTTCTCAGCCTCCTGCTTCCGGCCAGCTGATTCAGCTTTATCTGGAGGAACTGATGATCTATTTCTACCGGAAATATTCCGATCTTTCCACCCCGGCAGACGAAAAGCCGGACAAGCCGGACAAGACCATGAAAGAAAATATCGATACAGAGGTCTTTAACCGGGTCGTTGCCTACCTCGGCCAGCACCTTTCCGGGCGGGTCACAATCGAAACAATCTGCAAAGACAATCTGATCGGGAGATCTCAGCTCCAGAAAATATTCAGCAAAAAATCCGGTCTTGGCATCATCGAATACTTTTCCAATATGAAGATCGAAGCTGCAAAGGAACTGATACGCACCGAACAGATGAATTTTACACAGATATCAGAAAAACTCGGTTACACCTCCATCCACTATTTTTCCAGGCAGTTTAAAAAGGTAACCGGAATGACACCTTCCGAGTACGCCTCATCCATCAAGGCCATGGCAGACCGGAGCCATCGCCCGCAGCCGGATCAGGATTCGGAATGATTTACACAGATCTAACATAATATTTGCACTTTATTTACAGGTTACTTTTATAATCAAACAACAAAACAGGAAATACAGGTGATTTTATGATTTATCAATATGGAGAACAACTCCTTCCCATTCCATTTTCCGAATGGGAAACAGCGCGGGAGCCTGCAATATTTGTAACAGACTCCAAACATGCTCCGGATATTCTGGAGCAGGCAAATATCATATATGAAAATGAAATTTCCTTATCCAAAATCCGGTTCTGCAAACTGGAAACCCAGCAGGAATGTCTCGTAAGCACTTTCTGCATTCCCAAACTGGCAGATGTCCTCGGAAGCAGATACCGCATTTACCTCTTTGTCAATCGTCATAATATCGTAATCGTAGATGATGATGGATTCTCCGACCGGCTGATATATCGAATACAGCAGAAGAAAGCACATCAGGGGGAGACAAAAGAACGGTTCCTCTATAATTATATTTCTGAGTTTATCAGTCTGGATCCGGAAATTCTGAGCAATTATGAAAAACGACTGTTTCAAATGGAAGAGGATGTCATACAGGAAAAAGTAAAAAACTTTCAGCACGAACTGATTCCCCTGCGGCGCGAACTGCTCACATTCCGCAGCTATTATGATGAAATCATGGATCTTGGACGCGCACTTGAAGAGAATGAAAATGGCTTTTTTATCAAGAAGCATCTCAAGTATTTTGGCACGATCGGAGACCGGGCCGACCGGCTGCTGAGTAAAACAAACCATCTGTTAGATTACGCACAGCAGATTAAAGAAGCCTACCAGTCCCAGATCGATGCCCGGCAGAACAACAACATGCAGTTCCTGACCGTAATTTCCACCATCTTCTTCCCGCTCACCCTCATCACCGGATGGTTTGGAATGAACTTCAAAAACATGCCGGGGCTCGACAACGGCTATGGAAACGTCGTCATACTCTGCATTCTCATCATCATACTATGCATCATTATATTCAAAAAGAAGAAGCTGATTTGATGTTTTTTTGGTTATTTTTTCGGGGACGTGTTCCGGTGCATCGGAACACGTCCCCAATATTAGCATTATTTAATTATTTCTTTATACTGTCTGTGATGTTCTAATGCTTCGGTCATTTCTGCCATGCGGCTGGTGTCTCCGATGAGGATGACGCCGCAGAGGCGGTTGTTGAGGAAGTAGTATTTCTGGTACTGTTTTTTTCCTTCGTCTTTGTATTCTACGGTTTTGTAGATGAGGTCCGGATTTTGTCCGTTGTCGCCTGCTGCGAAGAGGGCGGTGTTCATGCCGTGGAAGCTTAATGCTGCCGGTACGGTGCTGTAGGTGTTGTCGTCTCCTGCCGCCTGTGCTCCGGCTGTTTTTCCTTCTTCTACTGCCTGCGGCCAGATGGCGTAATTGATGCCTTCGTACTGTGCGCAGTCTCCGCATGCGTAGATATCCGGAATGTTTGTTTCCATCTTCTCGTTGACAATCACTGCTCGGTCTGTCTCAATGCCTGCTTCTTTTGCAAGTACGGTGTTTGCTCTTACGCCGCAGGATACGATAACGAGTTCAGCCGGGATCACGGTGCCGTCAGCGAGGCGTACGCCTTCTGCTTTTTCGCCGCCTTCGATGGCTTCGATCTGTACGCCGGTGTGGATCTGGATTCCCTGTCCTTCGCTGATCTTCTTGAGCATTTCTCCTGCCGTTTTATCAAGCTGGCGTCCCATCAGTACCGGTGCCAGTTCCAGCACTGTCACTTCGCATCTGGATTTTTTGAGTTCCCATGCTGCCTCCAGGCCGAGAACGCCTCCGCCGATGACAACTGCGTGTTTTGTCTCTTTTAATTTCTCTGCTACTTTCTTTGTATCGGAAAGCCTCCGGATTGCAATGACTCCGTCTTTGTCCGCTCCTTTGATCGGCGGAATGAAACATTCGGATCCCAGTGCATAAATCAGTTTTGTATAATGATATTTGCTTCCGTCATCCAGATGTACTTCTTTTGCTTCCGGATCGATTTTGACTACTTCGTGTCCAAGAATCTGGTAAATATGATTTTCTTCGTACCAGGATGCGTCTTCCACTGCGATCTGTTCTTCATTCAGACCTGCCATGATGGATTTGGTCAGCATCGGACGGTTGTATGTCCGGTAAGGTTCATTGGAAATCATCGTAATGGTTCCGGTACGGTCTCTTTTCCGGATCGCTTCTGCCGCATAATGACCTGCTGCTCCATTTCCGAGAATGATATAGAAATTCTTTGTATCATTGGAAAATTCGTTCTCTTCTGCCTCCACTTCCACAAAGTTCTCCGGTCCTACTCCGCAAACCGGGCAGATATCAATGGAGGAATCAAAAACAGCGCCGCAGACAAGACATTTTACCAGTGTCCTTGCTCCTTTTTTCTTCTTTGGATTCTCTTTTTCCTGAAGAAGGCATCCGAAGTTGAAGCCGTAATCAAAGGCATCCTGAAGCTGATTTTCGTCTGGTTTAAACCGTACACGGAATCCTTCTGTCACCTTCATATTCAGCTGTTTCAGTCTTTCGATCAGATGCGGCACGGCCTCTCCGCTCCATCCATAGCTTCCGAATGCGCTGGCGAGTTTTCCGCCGTGTGTTCCCGCAAAGATGGAAGTTGTAAGATCCCAGATCGGTTTCAAGGCTTCTCCGACGATTGTTGGTGACCCGAACAGAATACCGTCCGCAAATCCAAGCTCTTCAAGTACTTTTGCCTGATCAGCCTCTACCATATCATAAGCCCGCACATCGATATCCCCGCTTGCACGGATTCCTTCTGCAATCTTTTCCGCCAGGGATTTGGTATATCCGTAGGCGCTGACATATGGCATGATCACCGTTTTCTTCGGATTTGGATTGACTACTGTGCTCCACTCTTCGTAGGTATTCAGAATAAAGTCAATCTTATCATCGATAACCGGTCCGTGTCCGGTGCAGATCATGGAAATATCCAGCTCGCGCACTCTTTCCAGTGCTTTTAACATGAACGGCTTGAACGGCCCGATAATATTATCGTAATAATATTTTGTGGCTCTCATGTAGCCTTCCCAGTCTGTCACCTTGCTCAGCAGGACATCGTCAAATCCGTAATGGGATCCGAATGAATCACAGGTAACAAGAATCTGTTCTTCTTCAATATAAGTATACATTGTATCCGGCCAGTGCAGGTTCGGTACAAAGAGGAAACGGAGTGTACGGTCTCCGATCTTCATTGTCATGTTGTCTCTTGCCGGAATTCCGGTAAAGTCTCTGTTTACGATCTCTTTCAGGAATCCAAGGGCGCAGCCTGTAGCGATGATTTTCATGCCCGGGTTCAGATCCAGAAGCCGCTCCACACTGCCTGCATGGTCCGGCTCGGTGTGCTCTACAACAAGATAGTCAATGCTCTCCACATCGGTAATTTCTTTGAGTTTTTCCAGATAATCATCGAAAAATTTCTCTTTTGCAGTTTCGAAGAGGATGGTCTTGTCCCCTGTTTTCAGAACGTAAGAATTGTATGTTGTTCCAAATTCTGTGTACATGATAATGTCAAATACACGCAGATCGGCATCTACAATTCCTGTCCAGTAAAAATTCTCCCTTAGTTTCAGTGCTTTCATTCTCTAACCTCCGGTTATGTCTGATAAAAATAATAATTACTGTTTTTAGTATAATCCATGTCGGTAAAAAAATCCAGCTTTTTTTCACAATCTGCAATTCCTCTTTTCATCCGCATTCTTCGGCAAATGCGCAGACAAAGCCGCCGGGAATTTCGCTTCCCGCCGGCTTTGATTTAAAACAATCGTTTTTTCAAGAACAGTATCTCTATGCTCTGCTCATGCCGTCTACACTCAGAATCACTCCTGTAATATAGGATGCTTCCTCTGATGCCAGAAATACAAATGCGTTGGCAATATCTTCCGGCTGCCCGAGACGGCGGAGCGGAATCTGCGCAATCAACGGATCAATCACTTCTTTCGGTACCGCTTTCATCATATCCGTCTCCGTAATTCCCGGTGCCACCGCATTGACGCGGATTCCTTTCGGGCCAAGTTCCCGTGCCAGTGAAATCGTCATCCCATTTACCGCAAACTTGGAAGTCGGATAAGCCACACCTGCTGCCTGTCCGGAGATACTTACCATCGATGAGGTGGATAATATCACTCCTTCGCCCTGTTCCACCATATAATCCACAACTGCTCTGGACGCATTAAATACACCCTTCACGTTCGGATTCATAACCTTGTCGAACAAGTCTTCCGTATATTCTGTAAACGGAACACTGTCCGAAACACCTGCATTATTGACAAGAATATCGATTCGTCCATATGTGTCATGTATGCCTTTTACAGCTTCACGCACAGATTCCAGACTGGAAAGATCCGGACAGATTCCTTCCACGGAAGCCCCCGGAATGCTCTCTTTTAACCTGGTAACTGCTTTATCCGCCGTCTCCTGCCTGCTGGCGGCTACAATTACTTTTGCCCCTTCTTCCAGAAACCGTTTTGCCGTAGCAAATCCGATTCCGCGGCTCCCTCCGGTAATCAATGCAACTTTATCTTTCAGTTTCATATCATACGCCTCCTTTTTGTTTGTCCTCTTTATTTATTATTATCATAACACATTTTTCAGATTTTTCAGTGATAAACTCACAATAGTATGATAAAATTGGATTATCAAACGCACAGGGAGGAGTATTATGATTTATTATGATGACGGCATCATCCTGATCCGGACGCTGGCCCCGGATGATGCGCAGATTCTTGCAGAGGAAGAACAGCTCCAGGGCGACCATGTGACCCGGGAAAAATATGACATGCGTCTTCGGGATCAGGCAGAGGGTAAGGCCGTGGCACTGGCCGCCGAATACCAGGGACAGACAGCCGGTTATATCAGCATCTACCCGGATTCTGACCGGGGTGCCTTTGCAGGAAAAGGGCTACCGGAGCTTGTGGATTTTGGTGTCCTGAAAAAATACCGGAATCACGGGATCGGCTCTCTTCTGATGGATACCGCGGAACAGATTGCCGCTGGATTTGCCGATACGGTCTATCTTGGTGTCGGACTTCACAGCGGCTATGGAAGTGCCCAGAGAATGTACATCAAACGCGGATACATTCCGGACGGAAGCGGTGTCTGGTATGGAGATCATATCTGTGATCCTTATACAGACTGCTGCAACGATGATGATCTCGTATTATATCTGTCGAAAAAGCTATAGCTAAAAAGACCGCCCGGCAGAAGTTTCCTTCTTTCTGCCGGACAGTCTTTTGTCTCTGTATCATTTACTGCACTGCCTTCCAGAACAGTGCCTCCATTTTTTCATATCTGCACAGGAAAGACTCCCTGCTTGCCTCCATCATCTCATCTCTTGAAACCCGCGCAAACCGGATTACATAACCTCTTTTCAGCGCAAGCTCCCGGATGAATTCTCTCTGTGTCCTTCCATTGCCTTCCCGAAACGGGTGCAGGGCATTGATTTCGGAAAAATAATAGGCAAGGCGTCTGACAATCCGCTCTTTCGGAAGCCCCGCAAGGTAATGCTCCTCTTTCAGCTTTCCGAACAGTTCATCGGCCTGCTCTTCAATAAAACGCGCCTTGCAAAAGACGGCTGATTTGGAAATATCAACCGTACGGATCTCTCCTGCCCAGGAATAGAGATCCTGGAACAGGTATCTGTGAATGCTCTTCAAGTGATCCAAATCAAAATCACCTTTCACGGGAACATCCAGAAGATCGCTCATGCGGAACATCGTAAGCCGCCTTTCGGCCTCTTCGAGTTTCGCCTGATCCCGAATGTCCATCTTGTTGATCAGTACGTCCGAATCCGGATAACAGTAAATCGTATCACTCATTTATGCCTCCGCGTATTCTGCCAGGATCTCCTCCCTGAATTTGTCTTTATCTGCCGCTTTCCGGTACTTGTTTAACAGTTTCAGGTCTTCTTCTGTCAACGTCAGCCTCTCCATCTCCATGGAGGCTTTGACTTCTTCCGCCTTTTCCTGTTCTGTGTAGGCCTGCGGCATTTTTACTTCAAACGGAATACTTTTTGTCATGATGATCTGTTTCAACAGCATATTCACTACAGAAGACAGATTCGTTCCGAGCTCCTCCAGAATCACACTGGCCTGCTCTTTGTCTCTCTCATCTGTCCGTACCTGCAAAAATGTCTTCGCCATTGTTCTGCACCTCCCGTATTCTATTTTACATTTTTGTATTTACATTGTCAATACGCTCAACGTCAAGAAGCAGGACCCAAAATCCTGCTCCTCCTCATAATCAAACCGAAAACTCTCACCCGCCGATCGTCTGTCTTCTTTCACTGCCTGTTCTATTTTCTTCGCTGCCTGCAGACCTCATACATCAGAATTCCCGCTGCCATGGCCGCATTTAAAGACTCTACCTGCCCATGCATCGGAATCTTGATTTTGTGCTCCGCTTCAGCGCAAATCTCCTCCGGCAGACCGTTTCCCTCATTTCCAATAAGAAAAGCTGTTGGCTTTGTATAATCTTCCTCGTCGTAGAAACGACTGTCATCCAGATGTGCCGCATACGTGTGAACTCCATGATGTTTCAGTAGACGGACAGTCTCTTTCATATCGTCTACGCAGACCGCTCTCATCCGATAAATCGATCCCATCGTGGACCGGATCACCTTCGGCTGATACAGATCCGCACAGTCTGCCCCAAGGATCACGCCTGTCACCCCGGCTCCCTCTGCCGTCCGAAGAATCGTTCCCAGATTGCCCGGATCCTGCAGATGATCCAGTACCATCAGAAAAGGCGCCTTCCCGTCTTGTTCCTGAAGAAGCTCTTCCATCGTCCAGGACTTTCTCTGAATCACCCCAAGAATTCCCTGCGGCGTTTTTGTATCCGACATGTGGGCAAATACCGGATCACTTACCATCTCCGCTCTCTTTCTGAGATGTTCCGGCAGATCCGGATACTTTTGCAGAAATGTCTCTGAGACATACAGCTCTTTGATCCGGCTTTCCGGCGCTTCCTTCATCATCCGGAGCCCCTCTACGATAAAGATTCCTTCCTCATTTCTTGCTTTTGCCTTTTTCTGCAGCTTCAGTATCCGCTTGATTTTCTGATTTGCTGTACTTGTAATCATGACGCGCTCTCTCCTGATTCTCCCATTTTCACTTCCAGAATCCGTCTTACGGATTCATCGATCCGGTCTTCCGATATTGTGCCGGAATTTACCGCGCTCAAAATTCCCTGATATGCATCCTCAAAATCCTGCGGCATCAAAATCATGTCAACTCCCGCCTGAACAGCCTGTACCGCTGCCTCAGCAGATGTATAATTATTTGTAATTGCTCCCATATTCATAGCGTCTGTAATTACGATCCCGTCAAATCCCAGATCATTACGCAGCATCTCTGTCACTACTTCTTCGGACAGAGAAGCCGGTGTATCATCCTCCAGAATATTCGGAAGAGAAATATGCCCAACCATTACAAACTCTGTGTCCGCATCAATCGCAGCCTGAAATGGAAGGAACTCGCACGATTCCAGCTCTTCCTTCGTGCTGTTTAAATACACCGTCCCCTCATGGGAATCCCCGCTCGTTCCTCCGTGTCCCGGGAAATGCTTGGCCACTGTATAAATCCCCTGGCTGTGGAATCCCTTTACCGCCTCGGATACCATCTCTGACACTGTCTCAGGATCCGATCCGAATGCCCGGTACTGCGCAATCGTATTTTCCTGGTTTGTCCAGACATCCGCCATCGGAGCAAAATCCATATTAAAGCCAAGCTCTGTCAGATACGTTCCGATCTTCTCGCCCGCATCATACGCCTTCTGACTGTCCCCGGATGCACCAATCTCTGACATATTTCCTACATTCTCAATGCCAAGAGCCGCATTTCCCGCAATCCGTGCTACTGTTCCGCCCTCTTCATCCACGGAAAGGAACGGCGCCACTCCGACCACCTCTTTGGAAAATCCTGTAATCGTATCATTCCACGTCTTGATCTGATCCTGAGAGACCAGATTATTTTCCATCATGATCAGACCGCCCACCGGCCGCTCCTTATAGGCTGTTTCCGTCACCTCTCCCGGATTCCATGTTCCCTGAACACCTGTCAAAGCATCCGGTGTGATCATAAACATCTGCGCAATCTTCTCCTGCAGTGTCAGCTCCTCCAGCTTCTGATCAATCTCACTTTCCTGTGTCTTTGTCTCTTCTTCCCGTGTAGCCGAATCTTCTTTTGTCTGCTGCGAAGCACCCTCCCGCTCCGCCTCATCACGCCCTGCATTGCTAAAATAGATCACCGCAGCAAACGCGCCTGCCGACAAAAGCATACATCCGATTCCAAGCGCCAGTCTCCCCGTTCTTCTCCTTCTGCGTTTCCTTTTCTTTCCGCTCATATGATCCCCTTACTATATTAATTATTTAACCTGAAATTTATAAAAATTTTATTATCAGCTTTAAGAGTATTATAATCGAAACACCCTGTCAACCCCCGTTTTCCGCGAATTTCCGGAAGTCTGCACAATTTTGGGGACGTGTTCCGTTGCATCGGAACACGTCCCCAAAAATTCAGAAACAATTCACTATACTTTAAAGCGGTATCCAACTCCCCAGATGGTTTCAATATACTGTGGCTTGGATGTGTCGTACTCGATCTTTTCGCGGATTTTTTTGATATGTACTGTAACGGTCGCAATGTCTCCGATCGATTCCATGTCCCAGATTTCACTGAACAGCTCATCCTTGGTATATACATGGTTTGGATGGCTCGCCAGGAATGCGAGGAGATCGAATTCTTTCGTCGTAAATGCTTTTTCTTCTCCGTTAACCCACACGCGTCTTGCTGTGGTGTCAATCTTCAGTCCACGGATTTCGATGATTTTATTTTCTTCCGCGTGGCTTCCAATCAGTCGTTCATATCTTGCAAGATGTGCCTTGACTCTGGCTACCAGTTCGCTCGGACTGAATGGTTTGGTCATATAGTCATCTGCGCCAAGACCTAGTCCCCGGATTTTATCAATATCATCTTTCTTTGCGGATACCATGATAATCGGCACATCTTTTTCGTCCCGTACTTTCCTGCAGATCTCAAATCCGTCTACTCCTGGAAGCATGAGATCCAGAATCAGAAGATCAAAGTCTTCTTCCAGTGCCTTTTTCAGTCCTGCGTTTCCGTCATTTTCCACCTCTACCTCAAATCCACTGAGTTCCAGATAGTCTTTCTCCAGATCCGCGATCGCTTCTTCATCTTCTATAATAAAAATCTTACTCATAAATTGGTACCTCCTGATATTTTCGGATGACAAAGTACATTACCGTCCCTGTGCCCGGTCTGCTTGTGGCCCAGATTTTTCCGCCGTGTTCTTCAATAATTTTTTTTACAATGGAAAGCCCGATTCCGCTCCCGCCTTTGGATGAATTTCTGGAAGCATCCGTCCGGTAAAAGCGGTCAAAAATATATGGCAGATCCTTCGCGTCGATTCCTTTTCCGTTATCCTCCAGCTCCACCTGGATAAAGTCGCCCACATCTTTGACCCTCAGGTTGATCCGCGGCTGCTGTTTGTCCATATATTTCAGGGAATTACTGATAATATTATTGACAACACGCATCAGCTGCTCGGCATCCGCAATAATCTTGACATCGTCTTCAACATAATTAAAATATCCAAATTCCACGCCCTGATTTGTGAGTTCGGAAGACAGATTCTCCGCACAGTCATTAAAATAGTCATTGACCCGGACGGGGGCGAAATTGTATGGAATCCGGTTTGTATCAATCTTTGTGTAGAACGTCAGCTCGTTAATCAGTGTGTTCATCTCATTTGCCTTGTTGTAGATCGTTTTGATATAACGGTCCATTTTCTCCGGCGTATCTGCCACTCCATCCATAATCCCTTCCACATATCCTTTGATTGCTGTAATCGGTGTCTTCAGGTCATGGGAAATATTACTGATCAATTCTTTGTTGTCTTTATCATTTTTCAGCTTTTCTTCCGCATTCTCCTTCAGCCTTTTTCGCATTTCCTCAATGTCCTTGCACAGCTGCCCGATCTCGTCGTCTTTTTCTGGATGAAGCTCAAAATCCAGCTCTCCTTCCGTGATGCTCTTTACCGCGATCTCCATCTTCTCAATCGGCCGCAAAAGGCTGCCGTAAATCCAGAGAATCATCAGCATTGCCGTAAGGGCAAGAATCAGGATCACACCAATGATCATGGTGCTGAGAAATTCGTGAACTTCCGGAATTTGATTCAATGTACCGATCGACTGCTTAAAGTCCCGGTACTCCTCACCTGAAATCCCATAGGTGCGTTCGATGGCTTTAATATGATAGTTCGCCACACCCCATACAGCAAAGCCGGTCAAAACCGCCGGCAGAATCGTAATGATTACGAATGAAATAATCAATTTTGTCTTCAATTTCAAAACAGTTCTTCCTCTCTGCTTTCTCTGCTCTGATCACAGGTACAGTATATCACGAAAAAGGGCGCCTCCACTATAGGCGCCCCTAAAATTTTCTAAAGTTTTTATAAATACTTTTTCAGTGTTTCCACCTTATCAAGCTTCTCCCAAGGAAGATCCAGATCGTTACGTCCGAAGTGTCCGTATGCTGCTGTCTGTTTGTAGATCGGTCTTCTGAGGTCAAGCATTTTGATGATTCCTGCCGGTCTTAAATCGAAGTTTTCACGGATCATTTTTACCAGCGCTTCATCGGAAAGCTTTCCTGTCCCAAAGGTATCTACCCACACGGAAGTTGGCTGAGCAACTCCGATTGCGTAGGAAAGCTGTACTTCACATTTATCCGCAAGGCCTGCTGCCACTATGTTCTTTGCTACATAACGTGCCGCATATGCTCCGGAACGGTCTACCTTTGTGCAGTCCTTTCCTGAAAATGCACCGCCGCCGTGACGTGCCATTCCGCCGTAGCTGTCTACGATAATCTTACGTCCTGTCAGTCCGCTGTCACCGTGCGGTCCGCCGATAACGAAGCGTCCTGTCGGATTGATGAAGAACTTCGTATTCTCATCGATCATCTTCTGATCAAGAATCGGATCGAATACATACTTTTTAATGTCCTCATGGATCTGTTCCTGTGTGACTGCCGGATCATGCTGTGTGGACAGTACCACTGCCTCCAGACGTCCCGGTTTTCCTTCTTCATTATACTCTACCGTCACCTGAGATTTTCCATCCGGGCGGAGATACGGGAGTGTCCCGTCTTTTCTTACCTTTGCAAGCTGCTTTGTAAGCTTGTGCGCAAGGGAAATCGGATACGGCATATACTCTTCTGTCTCATTGGACGCATATCCGAACATCATACCCTGATCACCGGCACCGATCGCTTCGATCTCCTCATCGGACATCTTGTTTTCTTTTGCTTCCAGCGCTTTATCAACGCCCATTGCAATATCGGATGACTGCTCATCAATAGCTACCAGAACACCGCATGTGTCCGCGTCAAATCCGAATTTTCCTCTTGTATATCCGATCTCTCTTACCGTGTCGCGCACGATCTTCTGGATATCTACATATCCGTTGGTTGTAATCTCACCCATAACCATTACAAGACCTGTCGTTGTACATGTCTCACATGCCACACGGCTCATCGGATCCTGCTCCGTCAAAGCATCCAGAATCGCGTCAGAAATCGCGTCACAGACTTTGTCCGGATGACCTTCTGTTACTGATTCAGAAGTAAATAATAATTTTTCCATCTTTTCCTGCCTTTCCTTTTCTCTCATATACTGTCTGTTTTCTCTGGCGGGCTTTTCTGCTGCACTAAAACATATTAATGCACAATAAAAAGCAGCCCACCATAAGCGGACTGTTATATATACATCATATATCAATCCTCTTATTGTTCGATTACTCGCTCAGGCTGGCACCTTCCGTGACCGGGGTTGCCGTGGCTTCTCAGATCCTATGTATCTCCACCACTCTGAATAAGAGAAAATATAACTTGATTTACTTGTCACTGTACGGAATCATATCACCATCATATAATCCTGTCAAGAGTTTTTTAACAAAAGCAGGGATACGGTATCTCCGCACCCCACTCCTCACGTACTGTTTTCAGCTGACTTTCAGTTTAAATTTCTGGATCTCTTTTTCGCTTGAAACCTTCTCAATTTCAGCGCCGAGCTCTCTTAATTTCTCTTCAAACCGTTCATATCCTCGCTGAATGTAGACAATATCATCCACAATCGTAATACCGTCCGCAGCCAGTCCTGCAAGCACCAGCGCAGCTCCGGCTCTCAGATCCGGCGCGCTCACTCTGGCTCCGGAGAACCGCTCCACGCCCTCGATTGTTGCTGAATTTCCCTCAATCTTGGAAACCGCTCCCATGCGCGCAAGCTCATCCAGATATTTAAACCGGTTTTCAAAAATGCTTTCTGTAATCGTACTTGTTCCTTCGCACAATGCCAGCGCAACTCCCATCTGCGGCTGCATGTCTGTCGGGAATCCCGGATAAGGAAGGGTCTTCACCTGTGTATGACGCAGTTTCCCTTTTGAAACTACACGCACAGCGTCATCAAACTCTTCCACTTCGCATCCGATCTCTACAAGCTTTGCAATGGTCGCTTCCAGATGCTTCGGAATCACATTGAGTACTGTCACGTCGCCCTTTGTCACGGCTGCTCCAAACATAAAGGTACCTGCCTCAATCTGATCCGGAATAATAGAATACTCCGCCCCGTGAAGTCTGCTTACACCTTTGATCTTGATCACATCCGTACCTGCGCCTCTGATATTAGCCCCCATGCTGTTCAGGAAGTTGGCAACATCTACTACATGCGGCTCTTTTGCCACATTTTCAAGAATCGTCATACCCTCTGCCATCGAAGCTGCCATCATCACATTGATCGTAGCTCCTACGCTGACAACGTCAAAATAAATATGGCTTCCCACAAGTCTGTCCGCATCGGCAAGAATCTTTCCATGCTCAATCTCCACTTCCGCTCCAAGGGCACGGAATCCCTTCAAATGCTGATCGATCGGTCTGCTTCCGATATTGCACCCGCCCGGAAGTGCCACTTCCGCGTGCTTATACTTACCGAGAAGGGCTCCTAAAAGATAATAGGAAGCTCGAATCTTCTTGATATAGTCATAATCAATATTAAAATCATGCACCGCTCCACCGCTGATCTGTACCGTATGACGGTCAATTCTCTTGATCTGCGCACCGATACCTTCCATTGCTTCTAATAAAACATTGATATCATTCACATCCGGAAGATTATCAATGTGTACTGTCTCATCCGTCATAATTGCAGCTGCAAGAATTGCAAGCGCCGCGTTTTTGGCTCCCCCTATGACAACTTCGCCAACAAGAGGAGTCCCTCCCTTAATAATATACTGCTCCATATCACACCTCGACTACTATTTAATCGTATCCGTAATTTCGTCCTGATCTATCTAAATTTTAACTAATGTTCATATAAATTTAACAAAGAACACTCTTACCGGATTAGTATAGCACAAATTTTCTGTTTGTAAAACTTTTATTTCTCGTTCCTTTTTGTGCTGACTGCCGGAGATGCAGACAGACCGGACTATTTATCCTCAGTTTTCTCCCCTGATATCACTGAGAACAGCAAGTACTTTTTCAACCGTCTCTCCCATCGATAAACCGTCTTCATTGATACGGACATCTGCATACTGTTCAAAAAGTCTGCAGCGTTCATCGTACAGTTCCCGCAGCGTCTGTCCTTCCTTCAGCACAACACCGCGGTTTCTTGCATTTTGGATCCGTGCCTCGATCTCTGTATACGGAACGTGCAGATACACAATCGTCCCGATCTCTTTGTAATGCTCCATCGCGTTTTCGCAGTACACGACACTCCCGCCCGGTGCGATCACCGCTTTTTCTGCCTGCACAGACGCATTAACCTGATTTTCGATCTCCAGAAATCCATCCGTTCCTCTTTCTTCAATAATCTCCCTGAGCAGCTTCCCTTCCTGCTCCTGTATCATAAGATCTGTATCGATAAACCGATATCCCAGACGCTTTGCTGTCACAACACCGATCGTACTTTTTCCAGATGCCGGCATACCTATGAAAATGAGATTTTTCTTCATCTGCCTTCCTCTCTTCTCGTGCCGCATTCTTCATTTTTAGAAAAAACGGTATCGATTTGTATTTCCATTCATATTTTATCATGGTTTAAACTTTGCGTAAACCCTGTATCCTGACGAAAAATTTAATAATAATGCCTGCAATTTCTGCGATGCCTACATCTTCTTTGCACAATTTCCTGATACAGAAGAATCTGGACCAGATCCATGAGAGTCTCTTCCCTGTCCTTTTTCTTCCGTTTAAGCTCCTGTGTTTCCACCTGCTCTTTTTCAATCTCCATGGCAATTTCCTTCTTCTCCCCTTCTTTCATTCTGTCATAAATCCGGCCTGCCATCAGATAGAGAAGCAGACGGTCCGGGTATTCGTCATAGATCATACTTCCCTCATATTCCATCCGGTCACACTCTTCTTCCACATACGGCAGGATTTTCTTTGCGGACATCGGATACATGCTCTTCATGTATTCCACATCACGACGGTCTCTTTTTTCCTCACCGTATTCCTTTAAATCCATCGGATAGGCCATATAATAAGGTAGTTTATGTTCCATATTTTTCGCACTTCCTGTCTGATATAATCTACTTTACCATATGCAAAAACTGGAATTTTGCAGCTTGCCTCCTTGTTTTCTTTTATTTTTTCAAATCCATCCGGTTTCCTTGCAAAAATAGTGACGTTTCGACTCACTTCTGCTATAATCTCAATGGTGCAAAAAACGCACGAAAGGAATGTTGAGAAATGATAAGAAAAATCATCTGTTTATTTAAAAATGATATTGTTCTTCTGGTATCTCTGTGTCTGGCTCTTCTGTCCTGCCTGATCACGCCTCCCGGGCCTGCATAGCTTGGCTATATCGATTTTCATACTTTGATTTTACTTTTCTGCCTGA
>MHCFR00700__coassemble_690_pt1 | contig 23115 bp, 17 predicted proteins | sample MHCFR00700__metabat2_high_PE_025 | metagenome-assembled genome bin MHCFR00700
TTTATCAATATCATCGTTACAGTAGTCATGATCTCCTTCCAAAATCCAGGAATCTCTCTTCAATCCCTCGCTAAATTAATTAGTGATGGTTTTGTTGCTCATACCAGCGATGCAACTGTTAATACATTGCTTACTCGTGGTGGGATTAGCAACATGATGGGAACAGTTTCCCTGATCATTGTTACTCTTTCACTGGGAGGAATTTTGATGAAGTTTAACATTGTTCAGTCGGCAATGAAGCCACTCGTTGATCATCTTCATAAGCCTGGCAGTCTTATTACTGTTACCATTCTCTCAGGTATTGGCATTAATCTTTTTGTTGGGGAGCAATACCTTTCCGTTATTCTTCCAGGTAAGGCATTTAAGGGTGCATTTGATAAAATGGGTCTTTCACCTTTAGCTCTTAGTCGTGTCCTTGAAGATGGCGGAAGTGTTATTAACTACTTAATCCCATGGGGAGTTGCCGGCTCATTCGCCGCCTCAACCCTTGGTGTACCAGTCCTTCACTTCCTACCATTCGCTTTCTTTAGTCTGCTTTCACCAGTCTTCTCAATTTTAAGTGGAGTTACGGGGATTGGTTTGAAGTGGCAAAAAGGAAAGCAACGCAATACTACAAATGAAAATCAAATAAAGGAAGCTTAAAAAAAATCTGGGTTTGAGAGTTTCTCTTACCCAGACTTTTTTATTATCCTGCAATTAATACTTCTGTTACCAACAATCCACCACCAAAGATTAAAACAAAGACAACTACCGGCCACACGAACCGCATCCAATGAGAATATCGCATATCAAGCATTTGCAAAGTTGCCATTACTAATCCAGTCGGTGCTAAGAATAACATTGCATATTGCCCAAATTGATATGCAGTAACAACCGTATATCGTGGAATATGAACCGTATCAGCTAGTGGCGCTAAAATTGGCATTGCTAGCACTGCTAAACCAGATGATGATGGAACGATAAAGCCTAAGACAAAGAATACCAACATCATCACAATAATGAAAAATGATCCGTTCATATGCGCAACCATTTTTGAAGAAGCATAGAGAATTGTATCAGAAATATAGCCATCATTAAGCACTTTATTAATTCCCCGTGCCAAACCAATAATTAATGACACACCGACTAAGCTAGCTGCTCCATCAGAAAAAGCTGTTGTGGTCTTATATTCGCCTAAACCTTCTTGGTGCCCGAAACATGTTAAAAACATAATAATAATATCAATTGTTAAGAAAGCTGCTGCCATAACATCTGTCATATTGCATTTATAGGCCGGAGAAAGAATATCGTATTCCCAGGCTCCAAGTTTTGTCTTTGCCAGTGCATCTTTGGACTGTCCGTGAAGAGACAGAAGCATGAACTGTTTATAAATCCATTCATCATCAACTCCAGGGATTTCTTTCCATGTCAGGGCTCCGCCCTCTGCTGTCGTCAGATTCTTCACGGCATGGAAGGAGAAGCTTGTGAAATCTGCTATGGAACCGCACATTTTCCATTCTCCACCCAGTTTCTTTTTTGCTCCAAATGCATGAGCTGCATCTGCAACTACTGCAATTCTTCCTATTGCCTCTTGGATTTCATTTTCCGGGTGAAACAATTCCTTTTTGCGTTCTACAATCTCATAGATTCGCTCATAGTCGCAGATCACCCCTCCCAGATCTACCGGAACAATCGCTTTTGTTTTCTCTGTAATTGCTGCTTCCAGCTTGTCATAATCCATCTCAAAGCTGTCTTCCGCTACATCAACCAACACTACTTTGGCTCCCACATGAACAATCGGACTTGCAGAAGCGGTATATGTATAAGCCGATGTAATGACTTCGTCTCCCTCGCCAATTCCGAGTAATCGAAGAATTGACTCTTCACATGCTGTAGCTGAATTCAGGCATACTGCTTTATTCGTGCCACAGAATTCTGCAATTCTTCTTTCAAATTCTTTTGTTCTTGGTCCAGTGGTGATCCATCCACTTTTCAATGCTTCTACCACTCCCTGAATCTCTGTCTCTGAGATATCCGGTGGTGAAAATGGTACATTTCTTGTTACTGTCATCTTCCCTCACTCCTCTTTTTTTCCACTAAAAAAAGCCCGGAAGTTTTTCCAGACTGTTTTTCCTTTTATGTTTCAATTTTCTCTATGATTTCCAGGCCTGCCTGGGTCTCCAGGATCCTCCCGAACATCGGGATCTCAAGGCTTGCTTTTCGCTTATGCCGGTCGATTTTGCGGATCATGGCTTCGCGTCCTTTCAATGGGCCGTCGGTGATCCGGATCCGGCCGTTTTCAATGATCCCGGTTGACATCTCAACAACCTGTTTTTCTTTTCCAAATTCGGTCAGGAAGTCTACTTCCTCCTGTTTTAGCGGAATGATTTCCCGTCCTGTCCCGATCAGCTTTGTAAGGCCGATCACATTTTTCAGGCCAAGATACAGTTGTTCCATTTCGTCTGTAATCATGAAAACGTATCCTGGAAACAGAATTTTCTGCTCCAGATGCCATTCTCCTTTGTACTTCTTCATTGATTCATAGTAAGGGATAAAGCAGCGCTTTAAAATCCCGTGATCGATCGTTTTTTCACATTGTGTGATGATCTCTTCCTCGGTACCTGTGCGTACCTGTACTACATACCACATAGAAGTCCTCTTTCTTCAAATGAGTCCTTGTCGTATTTCATTTCATTAAAATGTGAGGGAAGTCGCTTTTATGAAATATTCTGCACGAAAAAAGCATACTCTTTTCACTTCCAAATCCATGAAAGTAAAAAGGGTATGCTTCGCCATCTCACCCGGACGCTTCTCCGGGTGAATCACGATATTCCATAATGACCACTTTCCCATTCAAACGCGACAAAGCGACGATTTGATTTGGTTAAGATATTTTCAAGTCCAAAACGACTTTGTTATTTTTCTTTTTTCTTATACTGATAAGTAGGTACGATTCTGGATACCCGTTCTTTGACATCCGATACTTCCTTGTAGCATGCATCTTTCAGTTCTGCAAGCTCCATCAGGAATTTATCATCATCCATATCGATCGGTTCTCCAATGAAAATCAGATTGTTATCTGTTTTGTGCAGACCTTCCTCTGCCATTAAAAGCTCTTCGTAAAGCTTTTCTCCAGGTCTTAAGCCAGTAAATTTAATTTCTATATCCACTCCCGGTTTCAGTCCGGAAAGTTTAATCAGGTTGGTGGCAAGGTCGAGGATCTTGACCGGTTCTCCCATATCGAGAACGAAGATCTCGCCGCCTTCTGCGTAGGAACCTGCAGTCAGCACAAGGGATACTGCCTCCGGAATCGTCATGAAGTACCGGATGATATCCGGATGTGTGACGGTAACCGGTCCGCCCTCTGCGATCTGCTTTTTAAACAGCGGAATTACGCTTCCGTTGCTTCCCAGTACGTTTCCGAAACGTACTGCCGCAAAGGTGGTTCCTTTGGAATGGCGTGACATCATCTGAATGACCATCTCGCACATTCTCTTGCTGGCACCCATGATATTGGTCGGATTGACCGCCTTGTCCGTCGAAATCAGAACAAATCTTTCTACACCGTACTCGTTGGCGAGTTTTGCAGTATTGTAGGTTCCGAATACATTATTTTTGATTGCCTCATTCGGGCTTGTCTCCATCAGCGGTACATGTTTGTGTGCTGCCGCATGGAAAACGAGCTGTGGATGATACGTGGAGAATACCTTTTCCAGACATCCGGTATCCCGCACAGATCCGATCAATGCGACCAGATTTAATGACGGATATTTTCTTCTCAGCTCCTGTTCAATATCATAGGCATTATTTTCGTAAATGTCAAATATAATCAGCTGTTTTGCACCGTATGCCGCAATCTGCCGGCAGAGCTCGCTTCCGATGGAACCGCCGCCTCCTGTGACAAGTACGACTTTGTCCTTTACATATCCGGAAATCTCTGCAAGGTCCATCCGGATGCTTTCCCGTCCGAGAAGCTCTTCGATCTCTACCGGACGGATCGAACTTACTTTTACTTCGCCGTTAACCAGCTGATAGACAGCCGGAACGATCTGCATTTCACATCCCGTCTCCTTGCAGATCTCGAGAATATTTTTCTTTTCAGAAGCCGAAATCGCAGGAATTGCAAAGATAATTTTCTGAATCTGATATTTCTTTACCATCTCAGGAATATCTTCTCTTGTTCCGACAATCGGAATTCCGTCAATATAACGGTTCTTTTTGTTTTTGTTATCGTCAATAATACAGCGGATTCTTGTGTGCATCTTGTCTCCGCTTTTATTAAATTCACTGATGATTGCCCTGCCGGCCTCTCCGGCACCGATGATCATCGTATTTTTCACATCTCTGGATTCTACAGCCGCTGCTGAAGTCCTTGTGACAAACATCCGGTAAATCCGGTAAGAGAAACGGATACCTGTAATCAAAAAATACTGAAGAATTCCCCCCATTACATAATACGAAATCGGCATTCTCTGAAAAATCACGGTAGTCCCCACAATATGAAGTGCCATGGAAATCGCGCATACAATTGTGGTTCTCGACAGTTCGTCAAAACTTGCAAACCGCCACATGCTCCGGTACAGTTTAAATGCAAACATCAGAATCAGTGTACATACGGTATGAATCGGAATATACCTGATCCAGGTAAAAAGATATTCCGGCGGAATGTCCGAGAAGCGGAAGTCAAATCTCAGCCATAATGCCAGTCCGTAAGACACATTCATTACAATTACATCATAGATAAACAGTAAGATTGAGATACGTACCCAATGATACAGAAACAGCTTATCTGCCATCCATTTTCTCATAACACTTTACTCCTCATTCTTTTATTTTCACAGCCCTCTACTGTGTAATTTTTTCCCCACCTAAAATCCGGTTGATCTTGCTTGAAATGCTGTTTACAGAAACCTCATTCGGATTCATGACATACAGCATCTGGCTTCCGGATGAATAACAAGTATTGCTGTCTCCTGTTCCGATCGCATTGTCGGTCAGGATACTCCAGCTGCCGCCTGAATTGAGCTGCATCTGGATCAGTTTTGAGAGCTGGTCCATAGATACATTCGTTTCTACACAGTCGTCAAGCTCTTTTACAATATCCATAGCTTTCGTAAGCATGGATGGTGTCAGCATCTTGTTGATAATTGCTGTGATCACGGCTTCCTGATTCTTTCCCCGCTGGTTATCACCGGAAGCAAAACTGTGACGCTCCCTTGAAAAGGCAAGTGCCTGTTTCCCGTTTAAATGGTTCACACCCTGCTGGAAAGAATATCCTCCCGCTTCAAAAGCATACTCGGAATTGACGTCGACTCCGCCAAGTGTATCGACAATTTCAATCAGTGAGGTAAAGTTCACTCTCGCGTAGTAATTGATGTCGGTATTATAAAGCTGTTCCAGTGTTGCCATGGAAACATCCACTCCATAAATTCCGGCATGAGTCAGTTTGTCCCGCTGGTTTCCGGAAACTCCCGGAAGTGTCACGTAGTAGTCACGCGGCGTTGTTGTCAGAAGCACCTGGCGTGTTTCCGGATTCACTGTTGCGATGATATTCACATCGCTTCGGCTGTTTGTGGAAATCGGACCGTATACGTCGATTCCGCTGATATAGACATTGAACGGTTCTGTCACGCTCTGGTCTACCTTTTCCAGTTTTGTATCAATTCCATACTGATACAGAATACGAACCTGATCTTCATATCCTTCAATCTCGTCTGTAATCAGGCTGTTGAATGCCTCATTATAGATAGCCGCCTCAATTCTGCCATCTAGAAGGGCCTGTGCTTCCTCCTGAACAGTATTGAACTCCGACACATTCGGCTCCTGTCCGATCAGTGTGGAAAGCTTGGTAATCATCTTTTCGTTGTTTGTCTGATCAGCGGCCGTCTGAACTCCGAAAATATAATTCTGCGCATCCAGAATCGACTCCGCGCTGTCTTCCTTTTTGACCACAACGATCATATTGTCGGTTTTATACTCAGCTCCTCCGATATTACTGATTGCCTGATGCATATTCATAAAGTAATAGGTTCCGAAAGCAAGTGCGGCACTGATCAGAATACTCAGTACAATCCCCACAATATGAATTTTGTTCCTGATATACTGCATTCCAAATGTGAGGGCGAACAACAGCAGAAGCACAACAGCTCCTGCTGCCAGATACTTCATCGGAATCATTCCACTGTTAAATAAGATACCGACAAAAATCACAGAAATCAGAAGCTGAATTACTGCAATCACTTTTCCGAGAGTATTTCTCCCTTTTTTCTCGTCGTAATGCCGGGAACCGCGGCGGCCCTGATGTCTCCTGCGTTCCCTCTGCTCTCTTCTCTGCGGCATTTTTATCACTCCTTTTACCTACTGTACAGTCAATGTAAACTCTTCAATATTTGATGTATTATTGTTCGTATCCATCACATAGTAGCGAATTGTATATGTACCCGGAACGGATGTATTGTACTCTCCGTCCGCGTGAATTCTTCTGGATAATGTCGCCGCATCGTCCTGGTCATCCACCACCTGGTCAATCACGGAAAGGACGTCAAATGATTCTCCTGCACGGATTGATCTGGACGTCTCCGTGAGACGGATTGCCGGATTTGCCCCGTCCGGTGTCAGTTCTCCGGTATTTTCCTCCTGTGTTTCCTCAGCGGAAGCCTGTTCCTGTGCTGCCTGTTCATCCTCTGAAGTTTCCTCTGAAGTATCTTCCTCTGTCTGCGCTTCCTCTTCCTGGGACGGTTCCTCTGCTTCAGGCTGGCTGACATTTTGTTCTGCCTGCCCGGTTCCCTCATAATTGACCATCCGTGTTTCGGTTCCGACATTATTGCTCTCATCGATTACCGCATACTGTACAATTGCGCGGGTTCCATCGCTTACTACCGTAATTTTGTCAATAAAGATCTGATCCGTCACATCTCCGTCCCGGTTGTCTTCGGCAGTTACGTCAGCGAGGAGTTCTTCATAATTATCTCCGTCTTTGTAGGTGATTTCTTTCTCTTTGTCTTCGATCGTGATGACCGGTGCTGTTTTATCCTGTGAAGCAGTGATAACGGCCGCACCGGCTACCAGCACCGCACAGCCTGCTATCAGACACAGGGTTAATAGCCTTTGTCTCATCTTAACGTTCTCCTAATCGATTAATTGTCACTTCCGTAATGTCCGTAATATTTCCCGTAATACTTACCGTAATATTTATTCTGCTTCATGGATACCTTGTTGAGAACAACTCCCAGAATATTACATCCTGTCTTGGTAAGCTGATCCTTTACGGAACGCGCGAACTTGTAGCTGATCGTATTGGCTGAAATAACAAGAATCGCCGCGTCACATGCTGCGGACACGATTGCGCTGTCGATAACACTTCCAAGCGGAGGTGTGTCGATAATAATATAGTCATAAATATTTCTTGCCTCTTTTAACAGTGCGGCAAACTTTTTGCTTCCAAGGAGTTCTGCCGGATTTGGCGGAACCGGACCTGCAAAAATGACAAACAGGCCTTTTTCGTTTGTTTTGCAGAGAATTTCAGAAAGATCTCCCTGACCGGAAAGAAAATGGGTCAGACCTTTCATTTCTCCTGTCACCTTATATCTTCCGGCAAGAACAGACTTTCTAAGATCCGCGTCAATAAAAAGAACTTTTTTTCCCGCCTCTGCAAGAGAGTATGCCGTTGATAATGATACCGTACTCTTTCCTTCACTTGGAGTACAGCTTGTAATTGCAATGATCTTGTTTTCCTCTCCGGAGAATTCAATATTTGTACGAAGCTGTTTGTAGGATTCATTAATTCTGTAATCCTGCATACTCTTTAAATTTAAGGATATTTCTTTCATCTTCAGACCTCCCAAACCTTACTTTTTCGCAGTTTTTTTCTGGAAATTCCGGGCCGAGAGCCCTTTTACACGTTTTTTATTCTTTGCATTTGCCCCGTCATAAACCGGAATGGACGCAAGAACATTCAGTCCAAGATATGTCTCTACATCTTCCGGTGTCTTTACTGTATCGTCCAGCATAAATACCAGAATGATAATACCGGCAGAAATCAGAATTCCGAGAATTGCGCCGATCAGCGTATTACGCATCACGCTCGGGCTGCTCGGGCTGTCCGGCAGGTTCGCTTCCTCTACCGTCTTGACAGAGTCAACATCCATGATATCCTGAATCTGAATTCCTACCGCCTGGCGTACCGCATCTGCAATATCTCTTGCCTGTTTCGGTTCGGCGTCTCTTACATTAATGGACATGACACGGGTATCTGTCGGTGTGGTAACCGTAATCTTATCCGCCAGCTCTTCTGTATCCATATCAAGATTCAGAACAGAAATAACTTCTTCCAGGACCGGACGGCTCTTTACCAGTTCCGCATAGTCTTTCGTCAGCTGTGATCCTGTCTGCAGATCATTGTATGTCACGTTTCCGGTGTCCGTTGTTCTGGTCAGCACATAGAACCGGGTTGTTGAAGTATACATTGGCGTAATAAAAAGTTTGGTTCCAACAAATGCCAGAAGTCCCAGCAGGATTCCTGACAGAATAATAATATGTGCCTTGCTCCATAACGTCATAAACAATTCGGTGAGATCTATTGTAATCTCATCATTTTCTTTCACATTCTGGTTTGTCCCTTCCATAAACACTATACCTTCCTAATTCATTCTCATTTAGTACTCGTCAATCTCTTCATTGCGAAGAACTTTCTTGGCATTTTGCCCGAAGATCTGGTCCGCATACTCTTCACCGCAGCGTTTGACAACTTCTTTGTATGCCTCCTGCATCTTCGGTGACCGCTTCTCCGGACCATGTGCATCTGTCCCTACCAGCTGGACAAGATGCGCTTTTAATACCTCCCGCAGAAACTTCTTTACGCTTCTGCCGTAACTTCCTGTAATGCTTCCCGCGTTCACCTGGAGATACGCCCCCATCTCCCTGAGATATTCTACGTTTGAGATATCTTCTCTCAGGCAGTTGTAACGCTCAATGTGCGCAATAATAACGGTGTGGCCGCTCATTTGAAGCTTTCTCACAGCATTCAGGATGTACTGGAAATCGTCTCCCGGCGAAAACTCCACCAGGATATATCTGGATTTTCTGATGCTCACTGCTTTCCCGGTCTTTAAAAGCTCCGGGACATCCTCCCCGTAATAAATCTCCATCCCAAGACAGATCTGCATCTTCGGGTGAACTTCCTTTGCAAGCTTTCGAGTCAGGAGCAACTGTTTCTTGATCAGATCGATATCATTTTTCCCTCTCTGCTTGTGATAGTGAGGGGTCGCCACCATGATCTGTATCCCCTCATCCCATGCTTTCTCCAGCATGGCCTTTGTTTCTTCCGGAGACTGGGATCCATCATCCACCCCCGGCAGAATGTGACAATGAATATCTACAAACTGGTTCATCTATCCTACTCCAATCTTTCCATACTATTGCTTTGTCAACTATTATACGTTAGCCACTCCGCAATTTTCAAGCAATAGTTACAATCCTTTCTATTTTTTTACGTCGTTATTACAATTTATTACAGTAATTCCTCCTCTCCGGTCAGTTCTCATTCCTTTTTATCTTGATTCGCGGCAGAAAGATTCTATTTTTTCTACAACTTCTTCAATCGTCATCTCTGAGCTGTCAATCAGCTCTGCGTCTTCTGCGCGGCACAGCGGGGAAATCTCTCTGGTCATATCTCTTCTGTCACGTTCTTCTATATCTGCTGCGATCTGTGCATAATCGCAGGATTCCCCTTTTCCCAACAATTCATTGTACCTTCGTCCGGCTCTCGTGTCAACACTTGCCGTCAGGAATATCTTGACATCTGCATCCGGCAAAACACTTGTTCCGATATCTCTGCCGTCCATTACAACATCTTCTCTCCTTGCCAGATCCCGCTGCAGTTCCAGCAGTCTGGCGCGTACCGCCGGAACGGCCGAGCTTTTTGATGCCATATTTCCGACTGCTTCCTCCCGGAGATGGTCTGTAATATTTTTATCATTTACATAAATCTGCTGCTTTCCATTTTCGTAGGCAATGTCAATTTTCACCTCTTCACATGCTTTTGTGACCGCCTCTTCATCGTCCGGCCGGATTCCTTTTGTCAGAAAATACCAGGCAAGCCCCCGGTACATTGCCCCGGTGTCTACATAAATAAAGCCTTTTCTTTCTGCCAGAAGTTTTGCTATGGTGCTTTTCCCGGCGCCGGCCGGTCCGTCAATCGCTATCTGATAACCCATTATTTTCATCCTCCGATACTGTATTTATTCTCAGTCTGACTGTGCCTTATTCCTCAGAAGCACAGGAACCCGCCGCATTTCCGGTAGACCATGCAATCTGAAGATTGAATCCGCCTGTCACAGCATCCAGATCCAGAACCTCTCCCGCAAAATAGACATGTTTTACCAGTCTGGATTCCATCGTTGCCGGGTTGATCTCCCTGACATTGACGCCTCCCTGTGTAATAATGGCTTCATTGAAATCCCGAAGCCCGGTAATGGTCAGCTCCAGACCTTTTAGCAATGCCGCGAAAGCAAGCCTCTCTTCTCTGGTGATTTCGTGGATCTTCTTTTCCGGATGAATCCGGCTCTGCTCAACAGCCACCGGAATCATCTTGGCCGGGAGAAGCCTGGCAAGTGCGTTTTTAAACTGCTTGTTCTTATTCTCCTCGAAATCCCGCAGAAGTCTCGCATCCAGCTGTTCAAAGGAAAGCGCCGGCTTCAAATCAATCCGGAGTCTCAGCGGTCTTTCCTCCAGAATTTTTCCAACAAAAGAGCTGGCGCTTAATATCATCGGCCCGCTCACTCCATAGTGCGTAAAAAGCATTTCACCAAAATCTTCGTAAAGGACTTTCGACCCGTCCAGGATGGTAATTGCCGTATTCTTAAGAGAAAGGCCCTGAAGATCTTTCACAAAAGATTCCTTCGTCTCCATCGGCACCAGCGCCGGACGGATGCTGGTTACGGTATGTCCAAGGGCTTTTGCAAACCGGTAACCGTCTCCTGTTGACCCTGTCGTCTGATAGGAGTTTCCTCCTGTGGCGATAATACATGTATCTGCCTGTACTTCCGTCCCGTCCGCAAGGTACAGACAGGCAAACGCCCCGTCTTTTGTTCCGATCTGCTGTACTTTCGTGTTTAAGTGTACCTGAACTCCCTGGCGTTTCAATTCATCTCCCAGTACACGGATGACATCAGAAGAATGATCGGACTCCGGAAACACCCTGTTCCCCCGCTCTGTTTTCATCTTCAGTCCGATTTCGCTGAAAAACTCCATGGTCTCTTCGTTTGTAAATCCGTAAAAACTGCTGTAAAGGAACTTTTTATTTGTAACCACAGAATCCAGAAGCTCTTCCATATCACAGGAATTCGTCAGATTGCACCTTCCCTTTCCGGTAATATAGATCTTTTTACCCAGTTTTTCATTTTTCTCAAATAATTCTACCTGGTTTCCATTTCTTGCTGCGAAGATGGCGGCCATCATTCCTGCCGCGCCTCCTCCGATTACTACTGTTTTTCCCATTCCGTTCTCCTCTGATCATTCACTTTCTTCTGGTCCGGAAAATGAAGTGGTATTTTATCCCTGACCGGATGCAGTTCATCGCTTGAGTAAACCTGATACTCATCCCAGATCTGTTCCAGTGTCCCCAGCGTGTCCACAACCTCGTCCTGCTTTTTCATGCAGAGTGCAACCACCAGCGCATTAATCACACTCAGCGGCGCCACAAGCGAATCCACAATCGAAGCCATATCGCTGCGCGCGATCAGACTGCAGGACGAATAAAGATTCATCGGTGAGTGAACGCTGTCCGTCAGTGTGATGATCTTTGCTCCCCGGTTGTTCGCAAATTCCAGAGCCTTTAACGTTCTCATGGAGTATCTCGGGAAGCTGATACCGATGATCACATCATCCTCCGTAATCCGGATAATCTGCTCAAAAATCTCACTGGAACTGTTCGTGTCCACGCTGACCACATTGTCCCGGATCAGATTCAGATAAAAGCCAAGAAAATTTGCAAGTGTGGCACAGCTTCGTATGCCCACAATGTAGATTTTCCTGGCATTTAAAATCGTATCGACCGCCGTCTCAAAGGCATTCTGATCAATATGCTCCATCGTCAGCTTAATCTTCTCTATATCCGACTGGAGCACACTCATCAGAATCTCAGACTGGCTGATCCGCCCGTAAGTAACCTCCATCCTCTGAATAAAATTCAGACGGTTGCTCACAAGCTCCTCAAGCGCTTTCTGAAACTGCGGATAGCCCTTGTACCCAAGACCGGACGCAAAACGTACAACTGTAGACTCACTGACACCGACCACATCACCCAGTCTGGCCGCAGTCATGAAAACAGCCTTTTCATAAGAAGACCGTATATAGTCCGCCAGTTTCTTCTGGCTCTTGCTCATCCCGTCATACCGCTCCTCAATTCTTTCAAGCAACTCATTTTTGCCGGTCATGACTAACTCCTCCAAAAGTCCATAATAGCTAATTAAGTATACTCCTTTTTCACCTTAATTACAAGCATTTCACAAGAGTCGACAAGAAAGAGGACAAAGATTTAAGCATTTATTAAATTTTGGGGACGTGTACCGATGAATCGGAACACGTCCCCAATAGAAAAATCTGTATTGCTTTTTATTTAGAAGTTGTACATTTAAACAGGATAACTTCCGTTTTTTGTGTCTGCAATTGTCTCGTCTACTTTTGTCTGCTGTGCCTGACGGTATTTGAAAAAGTCGATTGCAACCTGCGGGAAGAGGGCATAGGTCACTACATCTTCGTCCTGCTGTTTCCACTGTTTCATCTCGTTTTCGAGTGTTTCCAGTTCGTCCGGGATAAGATCTGCCGGGCGGCAGGTGATGCAGTCATCGATTTCGTCGCCGAGGCATTTTTTCTTGACGTCTTCGTTGAACGGGCAGACGGTTGCGCCGTATTTGCCTTTCAGGATATCTTTTGTTTCTTTGGTTGCCATTTTGTAGCGTTCTCCCATCAAAACGTTGAAGACAGCCTGTGTTCCTACGATCTGGGAGGATGGTGTGACAAGCGGTGGTTCTCCGAGGTCCTTTCTGACTCTTGGTACTTCTTCAAGCACTTCATAATATTTGTCCTCCGCTCCCTGTTCTTTCAACTGGGAGGTCAGGTTGGAGAGCATGCCTCCCGGTACCTGATAGAGGAGTGTTTTGATATTAACTCCCAGATTCTTCGGATTTAAGAGTCCGCTTTCCAGTGCTTCATCACGGATCGGGCGGAAGTAATCTGCGATCTCGGACAACAGCTGCTGGTCAAATCCGGTGTCGTACGGTGTGCCTTTGAATGTTTCTACCATGACTTCGGTTGCCGGCTGGGATGTTCCGAGCGCAAATGGTGACATTGCCGTATCGATCACATCTACACCTGCTTCCACTGCTTTTAAGTAGGTCATGGAAGCGACTCCGGATGTATAGTGGGTGTGGAGCTGGATCGGAAGGTTTGTTGCTTCTTTTAAAGCGGTTACAAGTTCGGTTGCTTTATAAGGAAGCAGAAGTCCTGCCATATCTTTGATGCAGATGGAATCCGCACCCATCTCCTCGATTTGTTTTGCTTTCTGTACCCAGTATTCCAGAGTGTAGGCGTCTCCGATTGTGTAGGAGAGGGCCACCTGTGCATGGGCTTTTTCTTTATTTGCCGCCCTGACTGCGGTCTGAAGATTCCGAAGGTCGTTCAGACAGTCGAAAATACGGATGATATCAATTCCGTTTGCAACGGATTTCTGCACAAAGTACTCTACTACATCATCGCCGTAAGGGCGGTATCCGAGGATGTTCTGTCCTCGGAACAGCATCTGCAGCTTTGTGTTTTTAAAGCCGTCACGGAATTTACGGAGTCTGTCCCATGGATCTTCTTTCAGGAAACGTAAAGAAGCGTCAAAGGTTGCTCCTCCCCAGCATTCCACGGAATGATATCCGACTTTGTCAAGTTTTTCTACGATCGGCATCATCTGCTCGGTCGTCATTCTTGTTGCGATCAGGGACTGATGTGCATCACGCAGAATCGTCTCTGTTATTTTAATTGGTTTTTTCTCTGCCATTTCAATCTCCTCCTCGAACTTATTTCACTCCGAATATCGCCATAAATGTTCCTGCCACGACTGCCGTTCCGATAACCCCGGCTACATTTGGCCCCATTGCATGCATCAGAAGGAAGTTTGTCGGATCTGCCTCAGCACCGACTTTCTGTGATACTCTGGCTGCCATCGGCACTGCAGATACTCCTGCGGACCCGATCAGCGGATTGACCTTACCTCCGGTTACATAGCACATGACTTTGCCAAGAAGAACACCCGCCGCGGTACCGAACGCGAATGCGATCAGTCCCAGGATGACGATCTTGATCGTATCCAGATTCAAAAACGCTTCCGCGCTTGTCGTTGCTCCTACGGAAGTACCAAGCAGGATGACAACGATATACATCAACGCGTTGGACGCGGTTTCTGTCAGCTGGCGTACCACTCCGGATTCACGGAAGAGGTTTCCAAGCATCAGCATTCCGACAAGCGGTGCTGTCGTCGGAAGAATCAGACAGACAACAACAGTAACGATGATCGGGAAGAGGATCGCTTCCAGCTTGGATACCGGCCGGAGCTGTTCCATCTTGACCTTACGTTCTTTTTCTGTTGTCAGAAGCTTCATGATCGGCGGCTGGATAATCGGTACCAGTGCCATGTAGGAATATGCCGCTACCGCAATCGGTCCAAGAAGTGCGGTCTGCTGAAGCTTTCCGCAGAGGAAAATCGATGTCGGTCCGTCCGCTCCGCCGATGATGGCGATTGCTGCCGCTGCTTTGTCAGAAAATCCCATTGCCATCGCTCCGAGGTATGCTGCAAAAATACCAAACTGTGCAGCTGCTCCCAAAAGGAAGCTTTTCGGGTTCGCAATCAGCGGGCGGAAGTCTGTCATTGCTCCGACGCCCATGAAAATCAGCGACGGCAGAATAGACCACTCGTCCAGTTTATAGAAATAATACAAAAGTCCACCGGTTCCATTATCCGAATCTTCAAAAGACAGCATAATGTCCGGATAGATATTTACAAGGAGCATCCCAAAAGCAATCGGGACGAGAAGAAGCGGTTCAAACCCTCTGTTGATCGCAAGATACAGAAACAAGCATGCAACTGCAATCATGATCAGGTTGCCAACCGTCAGGTTCAGAAATGCCGTCTGCTCTACAAGACGCCCTAACGTCTCAACTATATAGCTCATGTTCTAACCTCCAATTGTCAGTTGTCATTAATTTAATGTTGCAAGCAAGGTTCCCGCTTCACATGCATCTCCTACTGCAAGTTCGATACTTGCCACTGTTCCGTCTTCCGGAGCAACAACAGGGATCTCCATCTTCATCGCCTCAATGATGACAACTGGCTCTCCTCTTTTGACTTTCTGACCTACAGAAGCTTCGATTTTGAATACTTTTCCGGCCGCCCCTGCTTCCACACGGATGCTGCCTGCACCCTGCGTTTTTTTCGGAGCCGGTGCCTTTGGCGCTTTCGGTGCTGCCTTTGGTACCGCTGCCGGCGCAGATGCCGCTCCTACTTCATTCTTCTCTTCTACTGTAACGTCATATACGTTTCCATTTACTGTAATTGTATAACTTTTCATGATTGCTTCCTCCTATTTCCACTGACTGTTCTTTCTTCTTTTTTTAATGGAACGTACTACAAATCCGTCTGTAGAAGTCCCCTCACTTGCCGCGATTGCCGCACTGATGACTGCAACCAGCTCCAGATCATCCGTCAGATCCTCTTCCTGGACAGTCTCTTCTTCAACAGCAGCAGGTGCTGCTTCTGTCTGTTTCGGCTCCGTCTTTTTCTGCTGTGTTTTCCCGATCAGGCCGAACAGGGAAATGATAAAGGAAATGAAAATCAGTACGACAAACACGGTTCCCATTCCAAGGACTGTATTCAGGCCGGCCTTCTGAAGAATTTCTCCGGTTGAATATTTGGCTGCCGCCGTAAAACTCTCCATCTCCGATTTTTCGTTAAACTCAATCGTAATCTCAGCATCTCTGTCTTCGTACTCGGCATCTGTTGTCAGCATGATGCTGTCCGAGCTCTGCTCAACAGTAAAATCTCCGTGGCTGATATAATCACCACACTCTTCAATTCCAGCTTCCCACGCATCAATCATCGTGGTAAAATTGGACGCCTGCACATTAAATCCTGACTGAAGCAGTGTCAGATTCAACTGCAGTTCACTTACATCCTTAAATGCATCCAGTTCTTCCGTAGACATCTGGCTGAAACTTGAGATCAGCGCATCCGCCTGCTCGATCATTGTATCTTCATCATAATTTGCATCAGAACTGCTGCTGCATCCGGAAAGAGTAAATACGAGGGCAAGGATGACTGCAAATAAACTAATTCTTTTCTTCAACTCGTCTCACCTCTCTATACCGTTCCGTGCTTTTTGGACGGACGGTCCTCTCTTTTTGTGAACAGCATCTCCATAGCTCCGATCACATACTTTCTTGTATCTTCCGGACGGATCACTGTATCCACATATCCTCTTGCCGCCGCAGATGCCGCGCTTTCCTGCATACTGCGGTACTGATCTTCTTTTTCCTTTCTCTCATCCGCAGACACGTCAGGATACATGATCTTTGCCGCAAGACCTGCTTCCATTGCTCCGATTTCGGCATCCGGCCATGCATAAACCATGTCAGCTCCAAGTGCCTTGCTGTTCATTACAAGGTAACCGCTTCCAATCGCTTTACCTGTCATAACATTCACCTTCGGCACCGTTGCATTCGCAAATGCGTAGACCAGTTTTGCCGCTTCTCTTGCAAGTGTTTTCTCACTGCATTTTGATGCCTTGAATCCATTGACATCTGTCAGTGTCAGAACCGGAATCTCAAATGCATCGCAGAATGTCACAAAATCGGCTGCTTTCCGGCATCCTTTTGCAGAAAGAGAGCCGTCAAACTCCTGCTGTACTTTGCCTTCTTCATCGTATACTTTGGAACGGTTCGCAACAGCTCCGACCGTCAGTCCGTTCATCCGGACAAAACCGGTCACCATTTCTTTTGCGTACCCTGCCTTTACTTCTATAAATTTCTGATCATCAGCGATCATCGATAACACGAGGGCAGCGTCATCGGCTCCATTTTCAATTCCCGCGCATAACCGGTTCAGGTCGTCGGTGCATTCTTCATAAGAATCGTTGTCCTCATTGTTTGCAGGAAGCATACAGATCAACTCCCGGATACCGGACAGGATTTCACTTTCTGTTCCAAGGAAATCTACATTACCGGCCTCCTCTGTCTGAAACGCCGCACCGGACGTGTCGCATTTTTCAATGTGATTGCCCGGGATCGCATTCGGGGAATTAACAAAAAGCTTTCCTTTTTCTTCCATGAATGTGAAATCGGAAAGTCCGGAAAGGATTGCAGCTCCACCGCCGCAGGTACCAAATACAGCAGTAATCTGCGGGATCACTCCTGAAGCGAGTGCCTGTTTCGCATAAATACTGCCAAACGCCTGCAATGCGTCTGTTCCTTCCTGAAGCCTGAGTCCTGCACAGTCAATCAGGCCGATCACCGGTGCCCCCATTTTCATCGCCATGTCATAAAGGCCTGTAATCTTCTTTGCGTGCATCTCTCCGACTGCTCCGCCGAGTACCGATGCATCCTGGCTGTACACATAGACCAGACTGCCGTCAATGACTCCATATCCGGTGATCACGCCATCTCCCGGAACCTTGCTTTCCTGCATGTTGAAATCCGTGTTCCTGGCTGTGACAGCGCCACCGATCTCAACAAAGCTGCCGGCATCCAGTAATTCTGAAATCCTGAAAACCGCCGGCGTTTTTGCTGCTTCATTACTCATAAACCTAGCCCTCCATTTGTGATATATTCCTAAAAGTTAAACCAAATTTTAGCCAATTATATTATACTTTTTCTAATATCCTTTTTCAAGAGTTTATGTGAAATTTTTGACATATTTTTTCACTCGTATATCGCGTTATCATATTAACGTATTAATGTTTTTTCAGCATATTTCAAGCTTTTTCTACACTTGGCCCAATATAATTTTTAGTTTCTTTCTTTATCTGTCTTTTTTTTATGAAAATTTAATAATTTTGGACTGTGTTACAAAAAATTCATTGTGTCGACACGGAAACTGTGCTAAAATAGCCATTACAGGGATGTCATAATGTTATAAAGGAATACCAAGGGAAATGACATCTTTTGTCTTTTTTATGGCATAAGCAGTAATACAGATTCAGGAAAACCCGAAAGCGTCATGTTTTCTTCCAAGTCAGAAAAGATGCGGTTTTCCGGTGCCGGCCGGGGCAGTTTCCCGCTTCTGTCTTACTTTCCCGAAAGGGAGCATCTTTCAGTGTGCGGCTAGTGCAGTACCGTTCTCTGTCAGATAGCGGATATTGTTCCAGATGCCTGAAATGACCGGATTTTATTTTTGCGGAATATCCAGTCTTTGACATATTTTTGTCTGTCTCCGCAGATAAAATCAGGAAAGCTCACCATCCGGAACAAGAAAAGGGAGAATTCCTCTTCCGTTTTTGCCAGATTGTCTTCTTTTCATGAAGGCAGAGACTACAAGGCAGACCATTCCCTGACTTCTGCTTCCGGCAGTTGTTCATTCTGTCTTAGATGTTGTTCTTTTGCGAACTATATTCCTTTACATAGTCTTTTCCAGCCGGTATATTATGGAAATGGATTTCATAATCTGTAAAAGACACCTGGCCGAAAGGCCGCTTTTGTCTGACTGAGTCCGGCATGATCTGCTGCATCAGAAAGTGTCTGTTTCAATTAGACAGCTCATCACACTTTGGTATGTTGAGTAAGTTTTCTTTCTTAATTAATATAGGGAAGAAAATGACTTGGATGATTTACGTATGAGAAATCAAAAATTAAATTGGAGGGTTTTGACTATGGGAAACACAGCTACTAAATCCAAGAAAGGTTATCCTTTTGGTTTCTACGCTTGTGCTCTGGGATTCACATTTGAAAGATGTGCATTCTACACAGTTAAATGGCTTCTTGCTATTTGGCTGGCTACGGAAACAACAAGTTCAATGGGTGGTATGGGACTTTCTTCTGTAGAAGCAGGTCAGGTTTCCGCTTATTTCGTAGCATTTACTTACATTACTCCTATGATCGGCGGTTACCTCGCTGACTACTGGGTAAGCCCGAGACTTTGCGTAGTTCTTGGTATGATTCTTATGGGTGTCGGCTACCTTATCGGATGGCAGGCAAGCAACATGACACTTGTATGGGTAATGATTATCTTTGTATCTGTTGGTACAGGTTTATTCAAAGGTAACTTATCCGGTGTCAACAGTTTGATGTTTGATGATCAGGATGAACTGAACTCAGCATTCTCTGTACAGTACTCTTTCGTTAATATCGGTTCTTTCATCGGAACGACATTCGTAGTACTGCTTGCAGATTCTCAGGGATATCAGTTCCTGCTGCTTATCGCTGGTGCTCTTCTGCTCATCGATGCAGTTTGGTTCCTTGCTAATGGCAAATCTCTTGGTGACAAGGGTAAACAGCCATTCAAGAAAGACCAGAGATCTTTCGTTGACAAAGAGAAGAAATCCGCAGAAGAAAACAAACCGCTTACATCCGGCGACAAAAAACGTATTGTTGCTATCGTAATCGTTACACTTTTCTCTGCTATTTTCTGGATTGCATGGTATATGTCCTACAACGTAGTATACTACTACTTCGGATTCGGCGACAGCTCCGAATTCCTGAACTGGGCTGACTGGAGCCTGTTCGGATGGCAGATTCCGCAGACATCCTACTTTGACTCTCTGAACGCTCTGACATGTATCGTTCTGGGACCTGTATTCGCTGTTGTATGGGCTAAAATGGCAGCAAGACCGCAGGGCGATATGTCCATGTTCAAGAAGACAGCTATCGGTATCTTCTTAGTAGGTCTTTCCTACGTAGCTATGGTTGTAGCTAACGTAATTCGTGGCGACGGACAGTGCTCATGGTTCTGGGTAATCTTGATCGCATTATTAATGTCCGTTGGTGAAATGATTTTCTCACCACTTGGAAACTCCTTTATTTCCATGTTCGCACCGGCAAAACTGATGGGATTCCTGTTAGGATTCTGGCCAATCGCTGTATTTATCGCTACACTGATTTACCCGAACCTGTACGGTGCTCTCGATGCTGGTTCAAGAGCTGGTAACTTCAACCTGTACTACAGTATCATTGCTGCAGTTGTTATCATCTGTGGTGTTCTGCTGTACGCATTCAGCGGCAAGCTGGATAAACTGGCTGATGAAAAATAATTGAAAACCAAAGGATTTCCACATATTGATTGTGTGTGATTCCTTAGAAAACAATCTGTTTTCCACAGACCGGCATGACTTTTGTCATGCCGGTTTTGTTATATCATTTTCTATGTTTTTTGTACATTTTTTACAATTTCTTCCATATAAGATTTGAACTTAAGCACCAATAGTGATAAAATATTTATAGCTAAAATTATTTCAGATAAAAAGGAGGTTTTTCTCATGACTGTTGTAGCAGACAGAATCGCCAGACTTCGTGCACTGATGGCAGAAAAAGGAATTGACGCATATGTTGTTCCGACTGCTGATTTTCACCAAAGCGAATATGTAGGCGAGCACTTCAAAGCAAGAAAATTTATTACAGGATTCAGTGGTTCCTACGGTACTGCTGTCATCGGAAAGGACGATGCCGGACTCTGGACAGACGGAAGATATTTCTTCCAGGCTGAAAACGAAATGAAAGGAAGCGGTATCCGCCTGATGAAGATGTTTGTAGGCGATACACCTTCTGTTACAGAATGGCTTGCTTCCTATGTTCCGGAGGGAGGCACTGTCGCATTTGACGGACGTGTACTTTCCATGGGAGAAGGTCAGGAGTATGAAGAAGCGCTTGCTTCCAAAGGAATTCGTATCGATTATATGGAAGACCTGATCGACTCGATCTGGGAAGATCGCCCGCCTCTTTCAGACAAACCGGCATTTTTCCTTGAAGAAAAATATTCCGGCGAAAGCACCTCTTCCAAACTGGAGCGCGTGAGAAAAGCAATGTCCGAACAGGGTGCTACCGCACATGTGATTGCATCGCTCGATGATATCTGCTGGCTGTTAAATGTCCGTGGGGACGATATCGATTTCTTCCCGCTTCTGCTCTCCTACGCCATTGTAAAAATGGACAGTGTAGAACTCTATGTGGACGACAGTAAATTAAACGAACAGATCCATGCAGAATTTGCAAAGAACAATGTAAATATTCATCCATACAATGACATTTACGAAGATATCAAAACACTTTCTGCAGATGAAGTCGCTATGATCGATCCGATGAAAATGAATTATGCACTTTACAAAAACATTCCTTGCAAAATTGTAGAATGCGCAAACCCGACTATCCTCATGAAAGCCATGAAAAACCCGGTTGAACTTGAAAATATCAAAGAAGCTCATATCAAGGACGGTGTGGCAATCACAAAATTCATGCACTGGATCAAAACACGCTACGATAAAGAGGTTATCACAGAATTAAGTTCCGCTGCAAAACTTACATCCCTGCGCGCTGAACAGGAAGGCTACATCCGTGACAGTTTCGAACCTCTTTGCGCATTCGGCAACCACGCAGCCATGATGCATTATTCACCATCTGAAGAAAGTGATGTACAACTCAAGGAAGGCGGATTCTTCCTCAATGATACAGGCGGCGGTTACTATGAAGGATCTACAGACATCACCCGTACTTTTGTACTCGGTTCTGTCAGCGATGAAATGAAAAAATACTATACCGCTGTTGTACGTGCCATGATGAATCTTGCGAGAGCAAAATTCCTCTACGGATGTTACGGATACAATCTTGACGTCCTTGCAAGAGGACCAATCTGGGAACTGGATCTTGATTTTCAGTGCGGCACCGGCCATGGCGTAGGATACCTTGCAAATATTCACGAACCACCGACAGGCTTCCGCTGGTATGTCGTACCGAGCAAGAACGAACACCACCAGCTCGAAGAAGGCATGGTTATCACTGACGAACCGGGAATCTACGAAGACGGCAAATTCGGAATCCGTACCGAAAACGAATTCATCGTCAGAAAAGGAACCAAAAACAAATACGGACAGTTCATGTACTTTGAAACCATTACTTTCGCACCAATCGACCTCGATGGAATCGATCCGGAATACCTGTCCAAAACAGAAAGAGAATGGCTCAATAACTACCACAAACAAGTATATGAAAAAATTTCTCCACACTTAACAGACGAAGAAAAAGAATGGCTCAAAACATATACAAGAGAGATCTAATTTGAAATCGGGGGACGTGTTCCGACGCATCGGAGCACGTCCCCAATGTGTTAAAAAACCACCTCTCGATGCTATTGTCTGAATTTATCGAGTCTTCTAAGCAATTCTTTTCTCGACATAACTCTGGGATCCAGCATCGTTTCTGCAAAATCTTTTCGATTCTCAGGTAATTTTTGCAAATCCCAGAACTGTAAATCTGGATGTTCTTCCAAATAGATTTCTATCCATTTCCGAAATATCCTTTCTTTCTGTTCTTTGGTATCTTCCGGCAAATCTTCTATATAAACTTCTTCAAGTTGAGAAATCACTCTTTCTGCTGAATAAGTCATCTGTCCACTTTTAATAAACTGACGTGCGTTTTCGCGAATAAGCCCCTTTTTTTCATAAATGTATTCTTGGGCGCTGCTGTATTGATATCGGTTCATTTTTCCTGTAATCTTTGCTTTGACTGGATTTAAGTGGATATAATAGAAACACTGCCAGAGATATTCTTCACTTTCAATTGGGAAACTTTTAAATCTGTTTTGAAATACATGTCCATTTCTTTCCATCTTTCGGTTGTAATACAATGCATAAGCCGTCTGCACAGCTTTCATGTACTCAGAAATCTCTTTCAGTGGTCCGTGCAGGAGAAGGTGTAAATGATTCGACATAATACAGTACGCATAGATTTCCACCGTCTCTACTTCCTTCTCTTTTAAATACTTTGTCAACTTTTCTTTATGTCGATTTGTTTCAAAAATGCGTTCTCGATTGATTCCCCGGATGATTACATGATAAAAATCCGAAGAAGATTTTCTTCTACCATTTCTTGGCAATTCATCACTCCGTTCTGTAAATT
>MHCFR00700__coassemble_811_pt1 | contig 19538 bp, 20 predicted proteins | sample MHCFR00700__metabat2_high_PE_025 | metagenome-assembled genome bin MHCFR00700
AAACGCTGAAGGCATCTAAGCGTGAAGCCCCCCTCAAGATGAGATATCCCATACGGAAGTAGTAAGACCCCTTGAAGACGACGAGGTAGATAGGGCAGAGGTGGAAGTGTGGCAACACATGGAGCTGACTGTTACTAATAGGTCGAGGGCATAACCAAGGAATGGTGGATAGGAAAAAGCAGGATGACAGAAACGTGGACTTATATGTGGTTTTGAAGGTACACAAAAGGAAACACCTGAAAAGGTGTGTTTCTTTGTATCTAAAATATTCCTCCTTAGCTCAGTCGGTAGAGCATGCGGCTGTTAACCGCAGTGTCGTTGGTTCAAGTCCAACAGGGGGAGCTTGCAAAGCCCGTAAATTCAACATTTACGGGCTTTATTTGTTTTTGTAATATGCCCCTCGGGGGCAAAACAGATTGTCTGCTGAAAAAAGCAGGCATTTGATTGTTATACTTAAAAATGAAGCGGAATTGCGTTGCTGGATGGGTTCCGGTGTGTTGCCCGATAGTAAATTTTAAGTTTTACTGTCGGGCTTTTTTATTTTATCTTAAAGAGAAGGGAGGGTTAAGCCCTACATTATAACGGTCGATCGGATATTTTACCAGATTGATCTTTGAAGCGCTTGTCTGGCAATTGGTAGAAAAGTCAGCCGTATAATGCAGTCGTGTTACCAGGTACATCTCCCAGATTATGTAAAGACTGCATCTGTCAAGCTCCGGTGTTTGACACCATATCAGAAAATCCCTATAATAAATTTAATCATTGCTGATAATGGCAGAAAGTTCCGGGAGGAACAAAGATCACCAATGCGCTGGAAGAATGCAGACCGATTGTGGAAGGATCCAATCTTGCGGAGTATAAAAGCACTTTGTTAAAGGTGAAAAGATATCTGGATTCCAAAGGAGAAGAAGATGTAAGAGGAAACCAGACCTTCGATCTGAGGACGGGAGTCCATGTGCTGACCGCGATCGAAGCACCGTGTCTGGATCTTCTCGGAAAGATGCTCGGAGTTCCTGTCTGTGAGCTTCTGGGAGACGGACAGCAAAGGGACAAGGTCCGGATGCTGGGCTACCTGTTCTTTGTAGGGGACAGAAAAAAGACAGATCTCCCGTACGATGAGGAACCGGACTCTGACTGTGAATGGTACCGGATTCGTCATGAAGAAGCGCTGACCGCGGAGAAGATTGTCGCGTTTGCAAAAGCAACACATGAGAAATACGGATTCAAAGATTTTAAATTGAAAGGCGGAGTGTTGCCGGGAAATGAAGAGATGGATGTAATCCGGGCGTTGAAAAAGGAATTCCCGGACGCAAGGATTGATCTGGATCCAAACGGCGGCTGGCTTCTTGAGGAAGCGGTAGAATACGTAAAGGGCATGAAAGGGATTCTTACATACTGTGAAGATCCATGCGGTGCGGAAGGAGTGTACTCGGGAAGAGAGATCATGAGTGAATTCCGCAGAAGGACAGGATTCCCAACAGCTACCAATATGATTGCCACAGACTGGAGAGAGGTAGGACACTCTCTGGAATCGCAGGCGGTTGATATCATTCTGGCGGACCCGCATTTCTGGACAATGAGCGGCTCGGTGAGAGTTGCACAGATGTGTCATGATTTCGGATATACATGGGGGTCTCATTCCAACAATCATTTTGATATTTCCCTGGCAATGTTTACTCATGTGGGAGCTGCTGTGCCGGGTGAATATAATGCGCTGGATACGCACTGGATCTGGCAGGAAGGAGTCGAGCGGCTGACGAAAGAGCCGCTGCAGATCAAAGACGGATGTGTGAAAGTGCCGAAAAAACCGGGGCTTGGAATTGAAGTGGATATGGATCAGATTCTGAAGGCGAATCAGCTGTACAGGGAAAACTGTCTGGGAGGAAGAGATGACTCTGTTGTCATGCAGTATTTGATTCCTGGATGGAAATTTGACCCGAAGAAGCCTTGTCTGGTAAGATAATACTATAAATGAAAAGAAGGAAGCATGGATCCTGAATGCCGGGGATGCATGCTTTCTTTGGCAGGAGGAATGATATGAAAGTTGTAGCAGCGATTGATTCGATGAAAGGGAGCATTGGTTCCATAGAGGCGGGAAAGGCGGCAAAGGCCGGAATCAGAAAGGTATGCCGGGCGGATGTTGTCATAAAACCTGTAGCGGACGGAGGAGAGGGAACAACGGAAAGCATGATCGAAGGACTGGGTGGAGAATACCGTGAAGTCCGTGTGACAGGGCCGGACGGGAAGCATGTAACAGCAAAATACGGGATACTGCCGGATGGAGAGACGATTGTGATGGAGATGGCGGAGGCGGCCGGAATCACGCTTATTCATCCGGACAGTCTGGATCCGTGGAATGCCACAAGTTTTGGCGTAGGAGAGATGATTCGGGATGCAGTGGAAAAAGGAGGAAGAAAATTCATTATCGGAATCGGGGGCAGTGCGACGACAGACGGGGGAGCAGGGATGCTTCAGGCGCTTGGGTACCGATTTCTGAATGCGGAAGGAAGACAGATCGCCGGAGGGATCGGTGAACTTGACCGGATCGTCAGAATTGACACAAGCCTGGCAATGCCGGAACTCAAGGAATGTTCCTTCCGGATTGCGTGTGATGTGAAAAATCCGCTTTGCGGTGAAAACGGTGCGGTATATGTATATGGCCCGCAGAAGGGAGTCAGGGCGGAAGAAAGAGCGGTTCTGGATGAGAAGATGAAGCATTATGCAGGGATGACAAAAATGTATCTGGGAAAAGACCATAGTGAGGAAGAAGGAGCAGGAGCCGCGGGAGGACTCGGATTTGCTTTTATCAGCTATATGCCGGATGCGGTCCTAAAACCGGGTATTGATATCATTATGGAAGCAGTCGGTCTGGAAGAAGAGATCCGCGACGCGGATCTTGTGATTACCGGCGAGGGAAGACTGGATTCGCAGACCGCGATGGGAAAGGTACCAGTGGGTGTGGCGAAACTTGCGAAAAAATACGGGAAAAAAGTCATTGCTTTTGCAGGAAGCGTGACAGACGATGCAGGGGCCTGCAATGAGGCGGGGATTGACGCATTTTTCCCGATTGTCAGAGGAATTACTACTCTGGAAGAAGCAATGGAGCCGGAGCGGGCCCGGAAAAATATGGAACTGGCTGTCGAACAGGTATTCCGGCTGATCTGCGGTTAGAAAATATCCGGAAAAGAGAATATTTTGCCGTATTGCTGGATCTGATGCTGCCGGGAAAAAGCGGGTTTGATATCTGCAGAGCGATCAGGGCTCAATCCGATGTTCCGATTCTTCTTGTCACTGCAAAAAAAGAGGATATAGATAAAATCAAAGGGCTCGGGCTCGGGGCGGATGACTATATTGTAAAGCCGTTCAGCCCTGTAGAGCTGACGGCCCGGATAAAAGCGCATATGCAAATCCATAAGACGCTGAAAGCCGGAAGAAAGGAAGAAGTAATCTCTACCGGCCAGCTGAGAATCTATCCGGGATCTTACCGCGTATATAAAGGGAAAAACAAGCTGGAACTTACAGGACGGGAATTCAGGCTTCTTTTGTTTCTGGCCGGAAATCCGGATATCGTCTTTACAAGAGAGCGGATTTTTGACCATGTCTGGGGAACAGAAGCTGTAGGAGACATGTCGACAGTCACGGTACATATCAATAAATTGAGAGAGAAAATAGAAGATGACCCGTCCGACCCGCATTATATACAGACTGTATGGGGAGTCGGGTATCGGTTTAAAAAGTAAATCCTATTGAACAGCCGGGGATGTCTTTTGGGTATTCCCGGCTATTTTATACAGGTATTGGACAGAGCCGGTGAGAGGCACTATACTTATTTGAGGATTCTTCGGTCTTTGACCGATATCGAATATAAGAAATGAGAGAGAGGCTTGGAGCAGAAACTATTATTTACAAATAAGCAGCTGAGAAATATGATACTGCCCCTCGTGATGGAGCAGTTTTTGCTGATGCTGGTGCTGGTGGGGGCTTTCGGATACGTTTATTGTCAGCCAGTGCATGGGTGCGGGCGATATCGAACAGGCAGAACAGTACTTTAAACGGTTGATGAAGAGCTCGCTGGTGATTGCGCTTGCCATGTGTATGGACTGGCTGAGCAGAGCAGTCGTGTTCCAGGTACGGTTCAGGAGAGGAAAGTGGAAAACATTTCACGTGATTTCATGACCCTGAAATGGGAAGTTTGTTTGAAACGGGACAGAAAATGTGTGTTAAGTCGAAAGTGATAAAAACTTTCGATTTAACGCATTTTTTTTGTAGATCTTACCATATGAAAAATTCTTGTAAGAGAACGGGCGCAATGTTATATTTGAGTTAAGACTGTGTAAAGAAAAAATCAAATAGAAAGCTCATAAAAAGTATACAGTCGAAATTTATTAAAAGAAGAAAAGGATGGGTAAAGGAAGAGACTTATGGATGTTTCATTTTTCAGCTTTTTTCAGCAGGTCACGTCAAATCCGGTACTTTTGATCACCGTGCTTCTTACAATGGGGGTCATTTTCGTAAACGGATGGACGGATGCACCGAACGCGATTGCCACCTGTATTGCCACAAGGTGTATGCGGGTGAGGCCTGCAATTATGATGAGCGCTGTCTTTAATTTCCTTGGAGTACTTGTGATGACCGGGATCAACAGCTCGGTTGCGTCCACAATCAGCAATATGGTGGACTTTGGAGGAGAGACAGACAAGGCGCTGGTAGCTCTTTGCGCGGCATTGTTTTCCATTGTTGTATACAGTGTTGCGGCTTCTGTTTTTGGAATTCCTACCAGCGAAAGCCACAGCCTTATTGCCGGACTTACCGGCGCGGCGATTGCGATTCAGAACGGATTGTCCGGTGTAAACGGCGCGGAATGGGTTAAGGTGCTTTACGGACTTGTACTGAGTCTGGCGCTCGGATTCTTTTCGGGCTGGATCATCTGCAAGGTGATTGCGGCTCTCTGCGCATCTATGGATCGGCGCAGGACATCGTCATTTTTTAAAGGCGCACAGATTTTCGGCGCGGCATTTATGAGCTTTATGCACGGAGCGCAGGATGGACAGAAATTTATCGGTGTGCTGTTTCTTGGAATCGCTTTCTGCAACGGACAGTCCAGTGTGGAAGGCATGGGGATTCCGATATGGCTGATGCTGCTTTGCAGTGCCGTTATGGGAATCGGGACAAGCGTAGGCGGTGAGAAGATTATAAAATCTGTCGGAATGGATATGGTCAAGCTTGAGAAGTTCCAGGGATTTTCAGCGGACCTTGCAGGCGCGTTCTGTCTGCTGCTTTCCAGTGTGTTTGGAATTCCGGTTTCCACAACACATACAAAGACCAGCGCAATTATGGGCGTCGGCGCGGTAAAAAGACTTTCCGCAATCAATTTCGGCGTAGTAAAGGACATGATGCTGACCTGGGTATTTACGTTCCCGGGATGCGGACTGATCAGTTTTGTCATAGCAAAGCTGTTCATGGCACTCTTTTAGAAGAAGTAGGAGGAAGTAAAAATGGCAAAGAATCGGGATTCATTTTATTTTGAAACATTTACAGCCTGTGCGGAAATTTCCTGTCAGGCGGGACATATGCTTGTAGGAATTCTCAGAGACTTCAGACCGGAAAAGCTGGAGGAGTATCTGGACGAGATGCACAAGATAGAAAACAGTGCGGACATGAAAAAGCACGATATGCTGGACAGACTTGCAAAAGAGTTTATCCCTCCGATTGAAAGAGAGGACATCATTGCTCTGAGCCAGCGGATTGACGATATCACAGATAAGATTGAGGATGTGCTCCTGAGAATCTATATGAATAATATCACTGAGATTGAAGATGATGCCCTTCAGATGCTGGATATTATTATCCGCTGCTGTGAAAAGGTGACAGAGCTTACAAAAGAGTTTGCAGATTTCCGGCATTCCAAAAAGCTGAAAGAAGTCATTATCCAGATTAATGACCTGGAAGAAGAGGCGGACCGCTGCTTTATGAAGAGCATGCGGAAGCTCCATGCCGAGTGCCAGAATCCGCTGCATATCATAGCATGGAGAGAGATCTACATCTATCTTGAGCGGTGCGCGGATACATGTGAACATGCCGCAGATGTGGTAGAAAGTGTAGTTATGAAAAATTCTTAAAAAAAGGCTTGCTTTTTTTGAGAGGGTATGATAATATAATTATCGGCACTGCGATAGCGGTGCCAAGAAATAAGGCTCCGTGGTCAAGCGGTTAAGACATCGCCCTTTCACGGCGGTAACACGGGTTCGATTCCCGTCGGAGTCATTTTTGAAAAATGCTTGCATTTTTCAGAAAATATGATAATATAATATAGTGTACGGCGCAGTAGCCAAGCGGTAAGGCGTGGGTCTGCAACACCCTGATGCACCGGTTCAAATCCGGTCTGCGCCTCTCAAAAAGCCCGTATTTACGGGCTTTTTTCTATTTTCTGAGTATCATTTCTTAATATTTAAAAATTGTTTAAAAAATCCATATGAAGTTATTAGATCTATCCGTTAGACTACACATCAGAAACAAGTGAGAGAAAAACTCTTATTACGGAGGAATTACAGTGAAAGCCAGAGATTGCCGGATTAAAAGTGTAACGGATAACAGACAGAAGCAGATACACAGTCTGCTGGCCGCTTTTTTCTTTCCTGTTCTGACCTGTTGTATCGGATTTGCAGCAGTGGGCATATTTCCGTTTGGATCCAGATCGGCGCTGATCATAGATGGTGTACACCAGTAGCTGGGCTTTTATGAAGAATTTCTGCATCAGATCGGACAGGGAGTATGGTGGACATTTTCCGGCCATGCGATGGGATATAGTTTTTACAGTTTGTTTTCCTATTATCTCAGCAGTCCGTTCAACTTTTTGATCCTTTTATTTATGCAGTTTCTGTATGTAAATGAAGCAGTTACGCTTGTGGTCCTTTTAAAGATCAGACTCACGGGAGCGTTTATGGCATGGTATGTGCTGAAAAAAAAGCCGGGGCAGGAACTGACGGCAGTGTGTACCGGATGTATGTACGCACTTTCCAACTATGTGCTGGGATATTACAGCAATCTGATGTGGCTGGACTGTGTGATGCTTCTGCCTGTGTTTGCCTGGACGATCGAGAGACTGGTGCAGACAGGGCACTGGAGAATTTATGCGGTGGTTTTGGGATACTGCATTTTGTCCAACTACTATATGGGATTTATCCTGTGCGTATTTTCGGTGCTTTATTTTATTGCGGTTTATTTTGAAGCAGGCATTTCCAAAGGCAGATGGTGGAAGTGCTGGATGAAGTTTTCCGGGGCTTCTTTATTGGGCGGAGGGACTGCAGCTGTAATTCTGGTTCCAGCAGTGCTGTCCATAGCGAAAACCACGGCGGCAAAGCAGGTGGGACTTTCAGGTACAGGCGGGACTTACGGAAACTTGTGGGAGCAGCTTGACAGATTGATGTTTGATTCCTTTCCTTATGCAACAAGCGGCGATCAGGCTGCCATTAATCTGTACTGTGGATGTGCAGCATTGCTTTTTACCGCAGCTTTTTTTATAAACCGCCGGATTTGTTGGAAACAGAAAGCTGCCATGGCGGTACTGTTGGTTTTTTATTTTGCGGGCTTTCACTTTCAGACATTGAATCTCATACTTCATGGCCTGCACAAACCGGTAGGAATGCCGAACCGTTTTGCCTTTGTATTTGTCTTTCTTCTCTTAAAAACAGCATCAGAAGGACGGGGAAGGATAGAGGAACTCACCAGAAAAGAGCTTGCGGCGGGGACGGCCCTGTGTCTGGCGTTCTGTGTTGCCGTGGGAACCGGGGCCGGGAACTTGAAAATTCTTGGGACTGCCGGGATTGTTCTGATCTATTTCAGCATTCTCGTACAAAGGCCGCAGCAGAGAATTCCATGGCAGACGTGGCTGAGTATTTTGCTTCTCTGCGAGATCGGTTTCCACAGTTTTTTCAGTATCTGCAATAACGGAACCGCCTCTGGTTAAAATAGATGGAAGAAGGCAGCAGTACGATTACTGGAATAATAACTTTCTTGATCTGGGATATTCCGATCAGGACAGAACCGTACAGGTGAAAGTAAGTGAGAACGGTATTGCGCACGCACTTCTGGGAACCTGTGAGCAGTCCCGGCTGGACGACATTTACCGGAGACTGTCCAAAAACGAGATTCAGATGAGGAATGGATCGGGAAGCATTCGGGCGGATCGGGACGGGATCGTGTTTTTCGGAAGTTTTTACGATCAGGGAATTCATTTGCAGGTAGACGGGAAGGATGTTCAGACGCTGAATCTGGAAGGGATGCTCGGAGTCCGGATAAAAAAGGGAAGGCACACCATAACGATCAGGTATGAGACGCCGGGACTCGGAGCCGGAGCTGCTGTATCGGTTCTGTGTACTGGAATTCTCCTGGCGTATCCGGTATGGAACAAAATGAAACACTGCAGGCAAAAACGATACAGATAAAAACAGGATTGAAAATGAAGGTGCGTCTATGTCAATACGAAAAAAGATTATTATTTCCAATCTGCTGATGATTCTTGTCCCGCTTCTGCTGCTGTTTGTCATGGGTTTTTGTGGCTTCAGACAGCGGGGAGGAAATACTGGCAGCCCATTGAAGAGATGTATGAAGACAAGAACGGAGTGATCTCCGCGTAGAATCTGATCTATGCATATCAGGAAGAACTCTGGGATACAAACTGGAAAGAGCTGGAGAGTATGGATGATGAGACTATGAATACCGGGAGTCTGATACAGTCTCCGGAAATGGTAAGGCTTCGGAAAGAGTTAACAGATCTGGGGTATCATTTTACTGTCCTTTTAAATGATGAGACATTGTACTCCAATACTTCGGACACAGAGTGGATGCAGGTGGAAAAGTTGATCGGTCCGATCCACGAACAGGCAAAGTCCGTTACGGTGGGCAATGAAGATGTTTCTGTCATCAAATGCAGTTTTTATGAAAACAGCGATGAGTGTTCCATCATTGCAGTCAGCGATGAAGAGGGAAATGTGCTGGGAAGCAGAAGCTATCTCCAGAAATATGTGGTTCCGTATGTCTGGCTTTTCGGAGCGTGTACCGTTTTGCTTGTTATTCTGGTGAACGTGTTTTGCTCACGGTGGATTCAGTCCCTGATTATCCCGCCGATGAAAGAAATACAGCAGGGAATGCAGAAGGTAAAAAGTGGTATGCTGGACGGGGAAATTCCGGTCCTGCGCCAGGACGAACTGGGTGAACTGTGCGGGGAATTTAACGAGATGCAAAAACAGTTGAAGCGGTCCAAAGAAGAACAGTTGAAATATGAGGCGTACAGAAAAGAGTTGATTTCCAGTGTTTCCCACGATCTTCGTACGCCGCTGACAACGATTAAAGGTTATGTGGGAGGAATTCTGGACGGAATTGCCGATACAGAAGAAAAAAGGAAACGATATCTGCTTGCCGTGCAGACAAAGACAAGGGATCTGGAAAATCTGGTAGATCAGCTTTCTTCCTATAATAGAATGGAAAATCATTTATTACGGTATCAGAAGGAGATGACAGACTTGAAAGAGTTTGTAGAAAAATATCTGGAAGAAAACGAGGCGTTGATCAGGGAATACAGACTGGAAATTTTGCTGTCCGCCCAGGAGGGGATCCGTTTTGTCATGGATCGTGGGGCTTTTAAACGGATTCTGGATAATCTGCTGACAAACAGTATCCGCTACCGGGAAAAGGATCAGAGCCGGATTGCGATTACAATACAAAAAAAAGATGGACGGATTTTCTGGAGTGTGGCGGACGACGGGCCGGGAGTGGCGGAAAACTGTCTCGAGAAAATTTTTGAGAGCTTTTGCCGGCTGGACGAAGTGAGGACACACTGCAGCGATGGCAGCGGCCTTGGGCTGGCCATAGTAAAACGAATTGTGACAGATCATCAGGGGGTGATCTATGCCAGAGACAGAGAAGGTCTGGAGATCTGCATGGAATTTCCCTCCCTTTAAACGGGACGGAAATTCCGTGCTTTATTCGGCAAGTTGTTTACATTTACAGATGTTATAAGAACAGAGAAATTCGTTTAAAAATAGAATAAATCCTCAAACTTTTTATCCAATGCAATACAAAGAATAAGCGCCAGTTTTGCAGTAGGATTAAACTGGCCTGTTTCAATCGAGCTTATGGTATTGCGGGAGACTCCGACCATTTCAGCCAGCTGAGCCTGTGACAGCCTTTTTTCCGCCCGGGCGTCCTTTAAATGATTCTTTAATATCAGTTTCTCATTCAAATCGCTGTCCCCCTTATGAAAGATTCCCTGTGATCAGAGTATAGATATGGACGATTGAAAACAGTAAAACACAAACCGTATACAGCAATGACAGCAAAAACTGTTGGCGCTGCCTGAGTTTTCTCCATTTTATCCAGGATAATACCATAGAATGACAGAACACAATGGCATATAAACCATAGTTGATTCCGACTCCGGTAAAAACCTGAATTACAAAAAATACAGTTGCAAGAATTACCATGACGATGTTAACAATCGCACTTCCCTGCTTAATAAGTTCTTCCTCATAAATGTCTTTGTTCCTATTCTCTTTTCTGCTTTTTTCCAAAATTTCTTCTTTATTCATAGTCTTTCGCCCTTTCTTAGTGCCAAGTTTACTTGGCTGCTTTTATCATACAAATTCCAAGTAAACTTGTCAATATTTAGTGCAAAGTTTTCTTGGCATTTCTTTGCGTGTTGGAGTCCAATTAACAATTTAGAAACAAAACACAAACAATAAGGAAACGTTACCAGGGTAAATTTATACAAAAAAGAGGGTATGAGGACAAGTTTATGGGGAAGCGAAGGAGAATGGACTGGAAAGGGAGAGTGTGCCGGAAGCTGAATCCGGACGGGATTGCTATCCGCATGATTCAGAATGAAGGATTCCGGCTCGGAATATTTGCGGTATGCGGGTTTGCGTTCAATATTATATTTGCCGTTTTTAATGGAATTGTCGGATGGCTGGGATCGTCCCCGTGGTTTGGAACGCTTTCTGCCTATTACATTCTTTTAAGTGCCATGAGATGTTACTGGCTGGTAAAAAGAAGTGCCCATGCAGGAGAAAAACAGCAGAAAAGGCGGAAGATCAGGAGGTCACTTTGCAGGCGCTACGGTATTTTTTTCTGCTGTATGGCAGTAGTTCTGGGTGGTGCGGTCATCCTCCTGATCCATTCGGAGGGCGGGAAGGAGTATCCGGGTATTGTCATTTATGCAGTGGCGTCCTATACTTTCTGTAAGATTATTTTTGCGGTGATCAATGTGTTCCGTGCAAGGAAAAAGAGGGCACTGTCTTTGATGATTATCCGTGATATCGGTTATGTGGATGCATGCGTATCGATCCTGTCTCTCCAGACTGCGATGGTTGCACAGTTCGGCGGCGGAGAAGAGGCGTTTGCACGCATGATGAACGGAATTACGGGCACGGCAGTGTGCCTGATGATTCTGGGACTTGGAATTTATTATATGTTACTGGCAGGAAAAGGAACAAAGAGAAAATGGAGGAGCAAAAACGATGATACATATCCTTGTTGTGGAAGATGATGAAAAATTAAACCGGATTGTCTGTACATATTTGAATGACAGCGGATTTCAGACAAAGGGATGTCTGAATGCAAGAGATGCGTACGACGAAATGTATAATCAGTTATATGATCTGATTATTTCGGACATCATGATGCCGGAGATCGACGGGTTTGAGTTTGCAAGAACAGTGCGGAAAGTAAATAAACGGATACCGATTCTGTTCATGTCTGCGAAAGACGATCTCCCGTCCAAGCAAAAAGGATTTCAGCTGGGAATTGATGATTACATGGTAAAGCCGGTAGATCTGGAAGAACTGGTGCTCCGTGTCCGCGCACTTCTGCGGCGGGCCAATATCGAGATGGAGCGGAAAATTACCGTGGGAAACCTGTTGTTGGATGCGGACGGAATGACCGCCGAGGTAGACGGAGAAGAGATCAGCCTGACGACACGGGAATTCAATATTATTTATAAGCTGCTGTCCTACCCGAAGAAAACATTTTCCAGAGCCCAGCTGATGGACGAATTCTGGGATGTGGACAGTGATACAAGCCTGCGGGCGGTGGATGTATACATGACGAAACTTCGGAATAAATTGTCTGAGTGTGACGGCTTCAAGATTGTGACAGTCAGAGGACTCGGATATAAGGCGGTGCTGCAATGAGCAGAAAAGGAAAAAAAGAACAGGACGGAAAGATCATAAAGGACAGCCTGTTTCCGGTGTCGCTGTTTGTGATCTATCTCGGGGTTGTCTGTCTGATGTCGGGAGTGCATCAGGGACTTCTTGTTCTGATGCACAAACTTGGATGGGGCGAGCTGGTTCAGACACTGGTTCCGATGTTTTACTGGGGGCTGGTTGCCGTAGGCCTGACTTTGTTTACAAGAAAAAAGATCAAAGAGACCTATGAAGTTCCGCTTCACCGGCTGGCGAAAGCAACCGAAGAGGTGGCAGGAGGAGATTTTTCCGTGTATGTGCCGACAGTACATGCCGCCAACAGGCTGGACTATCTGGATGTTATGATTCTGGATTTCAACAAGATGGTGGAAGAACTGGGGAGCGTGGAAACACTGAAGACCGATTTTATTTCCAATGTATCCCATGAGATGAAAACACCGATTGCCATTATCAAAAATTATGCGCAGTTGATTCAGATGGAAAATACCACAGAAGAAGAAAAACTGGAATACGCAGAAAATATTGAAGCGGCAGCAGAACGCCTGGCGATCCTGATCAGCAATATATTAAAACTCAACAAGCTGGAAAATCAGAGGATTGATCCGGATATCGAAGTATACGATCTGTGCAGACAGCTGGAAGACTGCATCCTGCAGTATGAGGAAATGTGGGATAAAAAAGATCTGAATCTGGAAGTCGAAATGGAAGACAGAGCCATGGTACAGGCAGATCCAAGTCTGATGGAACTGGTGTGGAACAATCTGCTCTCCAACGCAATCAAATTTACAGACCCGGGCGGAAGCGTACAGGTCCGGCAGAAATTCAGGGACAGTTTCATTGAAGTGGAGGTCACAGACACCGGATGCGGCATGAACCGGGAAAGTGTAAAACACATTTTCGATAAATTTTATCAGGGGGATACATCCCACTCCAAAGAAGGAAATGGACTGGGACTTGCACTTGTAAAACGCGTCCTTGTACTCATGGACGGGGAAATCTCCGTCAAAAGCGAAGAAGGAAAAGGAAGCACATTTAAGGTGATTCTTCCAAAAGCAGAACAAACCAGAGAACAGGCGGAGGTGGAACGAAACAATGAATGAAAACAGAGAAAACAACCGGTTCATCGGATACGAATATAAACAAGTAGCAGCAGAGCCGGGGCAGATCTCATTTTTAATAGACGGATACATGAATTTCGGATGGGAAATCGATGAAAATGTACAGGATATCCGTATGGAATACTACGGATCACATACAAAATCCCCCCATCACAGAAAAAGCATTATCCGGATGAAACGGGACCGGAAGATTATCAATAAGATGGAACTCACCAGACTACAAAGAAATTTTGAAGCCTATGTAGAAGAAATCCGGCATCTGGAAAAAGAAAAAAACTCACTCCCATCCATCGTTGCAATCACAACCGGAATCATAGGAACCGTATTTATGGCAGGATCAACATTCGCTGTCACAGCAAACCCGCCGCACATCGTACTGTGCATCCTTCTCGCCATTCCAGGATTCCTGGGCTGGATTCTGCCGTACTTCCTTTACAAAAAAGGAGTACGCAGACAAACAGAAAAAATCTCACCACTCATAGAAGAAAAATACGACGAGATATACGAAATCTGCGAAAAAGGCAACAAACTCATTTCATCGGGGACGTGTTCCGATGCACAGGTACACGACGTAAATGAGCAAAAAACGCTCAAAACCCGCATAAAATAAGGGAAAACACGAATTTTCAGATTTTTTTCATCGGGGACAGGTTCCGACGCGTCGGAACACGTCCCCGATAATTGTTGTATGTATGGTTTTTGGCTGATATAATGTGGTTGAAATTGCATTTTTGCATGATTTCTGTTATGATAGAATTCCGTGTGAGTGTGCTTCTGACGGGAGTGGAGAGGACACGGGAAGAGTTTAGAAATTGTTTAAGAATTCATAAAAAGTTGTTTAGTCGAAGATGCTAGTCTTTGAGAGAGAAAAGTAGTGCAGGAGGCGTAGTGTGATGAGTGAGAATCTGTCTGGGCTGTCGGCCCGGGAAGTGGAGGAACGGAAGGCCCGTGGTGAGGGTGGTACCGGAGCCGCAAAGATTACGAAAACGAAGCCGCAGATTGTGCGGGAGAATCTTTGTACGTTGTTCAACTTTCTGAACTTTTTAATTGCGGTGCTGCTGTTTTTGGTGGGGGCATATTCGAATATGCTGTTCATCGCGATTATTATTCTGAATATTGTGATTGGGATTGCGCAGGAGTTCAAGGCGAAGAAGCTTGTGGACGAGCTGTCGATTCTGAACCGTCCGACTGTGCGTGTGCGCAGGGATAACCGGGAAATGACCGTGGAGATGGAAGAGATCGTAAAGGATGATCTGATGGTGCTTGCCAGCGGTAATCAGATCTGTAATGATGCGGTCGTTGTGGATGGGATGCTTGAGGTCAATGAGTCTCTTCTGACCGGTGAGAGTGATGCTGTTGTCAAGGAACAGGGAGCGGAGCTTTTTTCGGGAAGTTCTGTTATTTCCGGTAAGGCGTATGCGAGAGTAACCCATGTCGGGAATGAAAACTATGCGACGAAACTTGCAAATGAAGTAAAGCAGGAAAAGCAGATTCATTCGGAGCTTCTTGGTTCCATGCGTAAAGTGACGAAATTTACGAGTTTTCTGATTATCCCGCTTGGAATTATCCTGTTCCTGGAAGCGTATTTCCTTAGAAATACTCCGGTTGATGAGGCGGTGATTTCTTCTTCGGCGGCACTTCTTGGTATGCTTCCGAAGGGACTTGTTCTTCTGATATCTGTTTCTCTGGCAGCCGGTGTCATTCGGCTTGCGAGAATGAAAATTCTTGTGCAGAATATTTATTCACTGGAGACGCTTGCACATGTGGATACCATTTGTCTGGACAAGACAGGGACGATCACAGATGGAAAGCTGAGAGTCCATTCGGTGATTCCGCTGACGGATCTGCCGGGCGGCGAGATGGATGCGCTTGTGCAGTCTTATATGGCCGCCAGTGATGACAACAATGCGACGTTTCAGGCGCTGAAAGAAAAGTTTGAGCCGAAAGCGGCGTACCGTCCGGTTCACAAGATCGCGTTCTCTTCGAAGAGAAAATGGGGATGCATCAGTTTTGAAGGTGCGGGAAGTATTTTTGTGGGCGCGCCGGAGCGGTTGATGGGAAATCTTCCGGAGAATCTGGAGTGTGAGCTGGAAAAAGGACGAAGAGTGATTATTATCGGATATTCCGGACAGACGTGGGAGAATGATAATGAGCTGCCGGCGGGAATCCGTCCGGTTTACAGTGTGATTCTGGAAGATACGATCCGGAAGAATGCCGAGGAGACGCTTGCGTTCTTTAAGAGAGAGGGCGTGGATGTCAAAGTTATTTCCGGAGACCATGTAAAGACGGTATCGATGATTGCAAAACGTGCCGGACTGGAGAGATGGGAAGATGCCATCGATCTGTCCACGCTTGGCGAAGATCTGGATTATGATATGCTCTGCCGGAGATATGCTGTTTTTGCCAGAGTGACGCCGAAGCAGAAGCAGGAGCTTGTGCTGGCGCTGAAGCGTCAGGGCCATCAGGTGGCGATGACAGGCGATGGAGTCAATGACCTGCTGGCACTGCGTGAGGCGGACTGCTCGATTGCAGTTGCGGACGGAAGTGACGCAAGCCGCCAGATTGCGCAGATAGTGCTTCTGGATTCCGACTTTACGAACCTTCCACATGTTGTGATGGAAGGCCGGAAGGTCATCAACAACGTAACGAGAACAGCGCAGGTATTCTTTATCAAGACGATCTATTCTGTACTGGTATCGTTTTTCTGTCTGATCACGAATAAGGCGTTCCCGTTTATTCCGATTCAGATCACGCTGATCGATGCCTGCATCGAGGCATATCCGTCCTTCGTATCGATTGTGGAGTCGGATATAAGGAGAATCCGCGGGAAATTCCTCCCGACGGCACTTTCCCATGCCGCACCGTTTGGTATTACGGTTGCATGTATGATTGCGGTATTTACGCTGCTTGCGCCGTTTGGCACTGAGGAAAGACAGACGGTGATGTATCTTCTGCTGATTCTGATTTCCATGCTGGCAGTGATCAAGAGCTGTATCCCGCTTACTCCGCTCAGACTGTTTGTCTGCGTGACCATGGTCGGCGGTACGTTCCTGGCTCTTGCACTGTTCCCGTCTCTGCTTGAGATTGTCGCAGTTACCATGCCGATGGCGGTCACGGTTCTGATCGGCGCAGCTGTCTGCTTTGCGGTGATTCTGATTCTGGAGCAGCTGCGGAAGGCAAAAATGAAATAGAGATATGTTTCCCATAGGAGGAACTGATATGACGAAGATTCTGATTGTGGAGGATGATGAAAAAATTGCCTGGCTGGAAAAAGATTATCTGGAGAGCAATGGATATGAAACCGTGTTGTTAGATGACGGGAGATCCGGGATCAGATCGATATTCCGATCCTGATGGTGACAGCCTGCACCGAGGCCGTGGATGTGATCCGCGGCCTCGGACTGGGCGCTGATGACTATATTACAAAACCTTTTGACCCGTCTCAGCTGGTGGCGCGGGTACGCTCCCATCTGAAGCAGTACGAACGGCTGACATCCGGGCGCGGCAGGGAGGAGCGGAACAAGGGAGATAAGATCACGATCCAGGACGTGGTGATCGAGCCAAAGACCTGGAAAGTATGGAAACATGGTGTGGAACTGAAAATCCCGAACCGGGAGTTTGAGCTGCTTCGGTTCCTTGCAGAAAATCCAAATATCGTGTTTTCAAAAGAAGAACTTTTTGAAAAGATATGGGGATTTGAGTATGTATCCGATGCGGCGACGGTATCGGTTCATGTGAACCGTCTGAGAGAGAAAATTGAGGATGATGCCAGAAATCCGAAGATCATCGAGACGGTGTGGGGTGCTGGTTACCGGTTAAATGACCGGGAATCCTGATAGAGAAGGAAGGAATGTCTGATGTGGCTTTTGTATGCTGTGGGTTCTGCTTTTTTTGCGGGGGTCACGTCCATTCTGGCAAAATGCGGAATCAGGAAAACCGATTCTACTGTAGCCACAGCGGTACGGACGATCGTGATCCTGATTTTTTCGTGGGTGATTGTAGGAATTGTAGGATCGGCAGATGAGATTTCATTGATTGATGCGAGAACGCTTGTCTTTCTGATTCTGTCCGGCGCGGCCACGGGAGCATCGTGGCTCTGTTATTTTAAGGCGCTGCAGACAGGGGATATCAACAAGGTTGTTCCGATCGACAAGTCCAGTACAGTGCTGACAATCCTGCTTGCCCTGATCTTTCTGCAGGAAGGAATCTCAATTCCGAAAGCGGCAGCGGTAATTGTGATTGCGGCCGGAATTTTTCTGATGATCGGGAAAAAGGATGTGGAGATTAAAGATTCCAGGGGCGGTGCAGGCTGGATTCTCTATGCGGCAGGATCCGCAGTATTTGCAAGTCTTACGGCGATCCTCGGAAAGGTCGGGATCTCCGGCGTGGAATCCAATCTCGGCACAGCAATCCGTACCTGTGTGGTGCTTGTGATGGCCTGGCTTATGGTGGGAATCCGGAAAAAGCAGCAGGAAGTCCGGCAGATTCCGAAAATAGAGCTGATCTTTATCTGTTGCTCCGGGATCGCTACAGGAGCTTCATGGCTCTGCTATTACCGGGCTCTTCAGGAAGGCCCGGCCAGTATTGTGGCTCCTGTTGACAAGCTGAGCGTGCTTGTGACTGTTGTATTTTCCTACTTTGTATTTGGAGAAAAGCTCAGCAGGAAAGCGGCGGCAGGACTGGTTCTGCTGACTGCAGGCACGATTGCCATGGCAGCACTTTGATACCTGAAAAAGAATCAATCAAAAAAGAAACAAGGAGAAAATAAATGGAAATTATAAAAGCAGTTTTGTTTGGAATTGTGGAGGGAATCACGGAATGGCTTCCTGTCAGCAGTACAGGACACATGATCCTTCTGGACGAGTTTGTCAAGCTGAAAGGAAGCGCGGACTTTGTCAATGTCTTTCTTGTTGTGATTCAGCTTGGCGCGATTTTTGCGGTCGTACTGCAGTTCTGGAACCAGCTGTTCCCGTTTCAGTTTAAAGACAAAAACAGACCGGTAATCGAAATGGACAAAATGATCCTCTGGGGAAAGATCCTTCTGGCCTGCATTCCGGCAGCTGTGATCGGGATTCTGTTTGATGATGTATTTGAAGCAATGTTCTATCATGCAGTTCCGGTTGCGATTGCCCTGATTGTCTTTGGTATTGCGTTCATCGTGATTGAACGCTGGAATAAAGGGAAAAGACCGCGGATGAAGACAGTGGAGGATCTGACAATTTCGGCTGTGCTGATCATCGGAGTTTTCCAGCTGATTGCGGCAATCTTTCCTGGAACCTCCCGGTCCGGTGCCACGATTGTCGGCGCCCTGCTTATCGGTGTATCAAGAAAAGCGGCATCCGAATTTACTTTCTTCCTTGCGGTTCCGGTTATGCTTGGCGCAAGCCTTTTAAAAGTTCTTCAGTATGGATTTGCCTTTAGCGGATCCGAACTGCTGGTGCTTGCGGTCGGTATGATTACCGCCTTTCTTGTGTCTATCGTAGTTATTCGTTTCCTGATGGACTACATCAAAAAGCATGACTTCCAGGCCTTCGGATGGTACCGGATTGTTCTTGGAATTATCGTCCTGCTCTGCAGCATGGCAGGAGTGATTCAGGTATAATAAAAAAACAGATTTTTTGTGTTGCCCGGTTTGTACCGGGCAATATTTTATTAAACAGGAAACTTTGTTCTGTAGTTAATAACCGTTTATGAAAAATGCAGTCATTTTGTTCAAGTGATACAGGACAAAAAGTAAGTTGCAATTGCAATAGAGCATGGAGGTGGCGGAATGAAAAATAAGATTGCAGGTGCTTTGTTTGGTATGGCATTGGGGGATGCCATGGGAATGCCGGATGCAACGGATATCGCGGCAGATCACATCAAGGAAAGTTATATCGAAGTTCTGATGAAAGGACGGGAAACCTTGGCATGTTGAAAATCTGCCGAGGTCCGATGGCTTTTCAATAATCACCTTTTTGTGTAAAGTAAAAATATATAAGAGGGCAATAAAAATCCACTGTATCGATTTCGCATTCGTACAGTGGATTATTTACCTATTCCATCCATGGGTCTTTCCTCCTTGTTTAATTGATATCTATTTAAAACTATCCTTTCTGAATAGTGTTTTCAATAATATTTCGATTACTTTGCCATTGGACTATACCTCGTTTCTTTAAAATTTAAATGTTGAACTTATGTTTTTGGTGGTCCGTCCTCCTTTTCTTTTGATGTCTTAATAATA
>MHCFR00700__coassemble_855_pt1 | contig 18289 bp, 15 predicted proteins | sample MHCFR00700__metabat2_high_PE_025 | metagenome-assembled genome bin MHCFR00700
CTGACTATGACATCTGGATTCTGGCGCATATATTCCTCGCATTCTTCATAGCTGCGTCCGATATGGCATTTTCGATCTACCCTGAGAACCGGACCGCCCTTTTTACGTTCCGGCCTGCGTAGTTTCCTTCTCAGGTCTATATTTCTGGCATCCAGAAGACCTGCGTCAATATAGGAATAGATTGTCCGGTCCGATACTGGCAGCTCATCTCTGTAACGTTCACAGATAACAGGAAGTGACTGTCCTTTTTTTAGTAGTGGTGTAATCGTATCATTGATCCGATTTAATTCCTGCTGGCAATCTGTGCGATCTTCAATCCCTGTTGCAGTCCTGCCTGGATAGTAAGTCTATCATCATATGTAAGGTGTTTGTTACTCATGGTTACCTCCAATCTGAAGACAGGACAAGGATAGTATACTGGAAAAAAGGCAAAAAGAAACCATGAAGTTACAACTGCAACTCCATGGCTCATATGCTTTGTAATTCTAACTGCAACAACCTATGTTGCAATTAATTTTTCAATCAACCAAATCAAACAGGTGACAGCTGTCGCGCGGACGGTCTGCTGTCATCAATAAAAAATGTAGGAGGCGGATTTTATGACGGAAACAGTGAAACTGTCGAATGGAGTTTCCATGCCAATGGAAGGATTTGGCGTGTTCCAGATACCGGAGCAGGAGTGTGAGCAGGTTGTAAGAAATGCGATAGAATCCGGTTATCGGCTGATCGATACGGCCAGTTCCTATCAGAATGAAGAGGTGGTCGGCCGGGCAGTCAAAACCTGCGGCATCCCGCGGGAGGAACTTTTTATTACGACAAAAGCATATATTCAGGAAATGGGATATGACAACACGATGAAGGCATTTGAGGGTTCTTTGAAACGGCTGGGGCTTGACTATCTGGATCAGGTACAGATCAAGGTAATCAAGTCCCAGTTTTTCAAGAGAAGTCTCGATTGCTTTCTTTGCGCTTTCGTAGTCTGCATCCTGTACCCAGAGCTTGGTTGTGATGAAAAGTTCGCTGCGGTCTACTCCGCTTTCCTTGATTGCTGCGCCGACAGCTTCTTCATTCATATAGGCGGCAGCAGTGTCGATCAGACGATAACCGCTGTTTATAGCATCCAGAACAGTCTGTTTGCACTGTGCCGGGTCCGGTACCTGGAATACACCAAATCCTTCCAGCGGCATTTTGATTCCATTATTTCAAAGTAACATATTCCATGATTTTTACCTCCATTTCTTTTGATGACTTTATTGTAGCGGATCCTTTCAGAAAAGTACAATACAGGTTCCGAATTGTGCTATAATTGAAATGAATAGTGAAAAGGAGAGATGTTTACATGATTGAAATCTATCTTCTGGAACAGCTGGTGGCGTTTGAAACATATGGAACGCTTTCGGCTGCAGCGGAATATCTTCATATATCACAGCCGGCCCTCAGCCATTCTATGCAGAAGCTGGAGGAGCTGATGGGAGTTCCGTTATTTCACCGTCAGAAAAACAGGCTTGCACTAAATGAAAATGGCAGGCTTACAGCGGAGTATGCCCGGAAGATTCTGGAGCAGGAACGGGACATGGTAGAACGGGTCCGGCTTTTTGACAAGAGCAGAAGGACAATCACCCTTGGCTCCTGCGCACCGGTGCCGGTTTCGGATATTGTACCGCTTCTGTCAGGGCAGTATAGAGGGATGACGATTTCATCCGAGATTGTAAACAGCGATGAAGAGCTGATGGAGGGGCTGATGAAAGGTTCTTATCAGATCGTCGTTCTGCACCATGATCCGAAAAAGGACGGCCTGTATGCGGTACCGTTCCGCCGGGAACGTCTGTATCTGTCTGTTCCGGAGCAGCATCCGCTGGCCGAAAAAGATGAGATTGTCCTTTCCGATATTGACGGACAGAACATTCTGCTCTTTACACAGATTGGTTTCTGGTACGAATTTTGTAAAGAAAAGCTTCCGCACGTTCATTTCCTGATGATGAATGAGTTTGACGCGTTTTCCGAAGTAGCGGAGGCAGGATCGTTTCCGTCCTTTGCGTCGGATGTACTCATTCGGCAGAATGGAATGCCGGAAGGGAAAAAGATTGTTCCGATCCTTGATCCCGAGGTGGACGTCACCTACTATCTGGTCTGCAAGACAACGGATCAGAAACTGTTCCAGCCTGTGTTCAGGAGGCTGCATACGATCAAATAAGGAATCCCCCGTTCTCTTAAAAGGAGCGGGGGATTTTGTGTGGCTGGATCAGGATTCCCAGTTGGATGGCTGGACCGGATATTTGGCACACTGTCTGGCTGCTGCCATGTAGGCGTCAATATTTTCAAAGAGAAGCCTGGACGGGAATGTCACAGCCTGGTGCAATCGTGAATCCGCAAGGATTATCCCAGCACTTTGCAAAGCATGTTTTGACTGCGGCTGCAATGGCTTCGGGCGTACCATGCAGGACTTCCAGCGGGTTTTTCATGGTATGCCTTTAGATAGTTTGTCTGCAAGAAAAGGGGGGGGAAGAAAAAGCTGATAGAAAATTGCTATACCCCACATGTGAAAAAACAATTGGGAAAAATGCCGGGGGGGGGGTATAATGTTTACGAAATTTTCACAGTGTGAGGAGGAAGGATGAAGTGAAGAAGAAAATATTAGCTGCACTTCTCACTGCGGCGATGGCGGTTTCCATGCTTGCCGGATGTGGCGGAAATCAAAGCAGCGAAGAGACAGGCCAGACAAGTGAGACTGGTGAAAAGGCAGGGGACGGGACATTTATTGTACCGGTTAATGCAGACACGACAGACTGTATTACCCCTTATGATGCATACGGCGCAGATGATAAGTTGATGACCTATGCACCGTGCTTTGACCCTCTGTTTATTGTAAACAAGGATGAGACAAGGTGGTACCTGGCTGAGAGTCTAGAGGCTACAGCAGATGATGGATGCCACTATCAGATGAAACTTAGAGATGGAATGACATGGCATGATGGGGAACCGATCACAGTAGACGATGTGATTTTCAGTATTAAGGTTCTTCAGGACGCATCTAATGCGACAGACGCCAGCAATGTCAGATATGATGGCAACGACCTGACTGCAGAGAAGGTAGATGATCTGACAGTAAATCTGACCCTGATTCAGCCATACAGTGCGTTTGAGACGGAGTTTGGACGTCTTCAGATTTTCCCGGAACATGTATTTGAAGGAAATACCCATATTTCTGACAATACAGAGGCTCTTCAGAAAGGAATTGGTTCCGGCCCGTTTAAACTCAAAGAGATCAATCCGGGTGAAAGCATTATATATGAGAGATATGATGACTATTATAGAGATCCGGCAAGTCTGGATCAGGTTGTTATCAAAGTAATGCCGGATGAGAGCGCACAGGAAGCTGCACTTCAGAGCGGTGAACTTTCCATGATGCGTATTACAAGCCAGACAAAGCTTGAGAAGTATCAGAATGATGATGAGTACACGGTTTACAATATTCCGGAAGGACGTCTGAACTACATGGCTTTCAATTATCAGAGCCCGAATATGAAAGATATGGATGCAAGAAAAGCGATTGCGCTTGCGCTGAATGACGAAGAGATCGTCCAGGGAGCGTACGGCTCAGAAGATCTGGCAAGCCCGGCAACTAACTTCTGTTCACCGGAAAATCTCTATTACAATGACGAGATGGAAGGATACCAGCAGAATATTGAGGAAGCCAAAGAGCTCGCTGAAAAGACAGGACTGACAGAAAAGACGCTTTATTACATTTACAATCAGAACCGTCCGAATATGAAAGAGACAGCACAGATTGTTCAGCAGCAGTTAAAAGAGATTGGTGTGACAGTGGAGATCGAAGGGGTAGACTCCTCCGCATTCTTCCAGCATCTCTTTGCATCCTGGATTACAGGAACTCCGGTGGAGGATACATCCTGGGATCTTGCGACGAATGGAATGGACCAGTTAAATGCAGACCCGGCATCCAAGCTGACATCCTGGACAGGGGATAATCTGGAAATCGGATTCTATGTAAGTCCGGAGACAAAAGATCTCTGGCAGAAGGCTTCTCAGGCTCTGACAACAGAAGACCGTGAGAAATATTATAAAGAACTTCAGGTACAGATGAATGAGGATTACTCCATGTACCCGATGGCAAACACCAATTATGTCATTGCGGCAAGAAAAGAGTTCAAGGGTCTGGATGAGATCAAACGAGTACCGATCTTCGAAGATTATACAAAGATTTATATGACAAATTAGAGATGGGATTGACCGTTTATTAGCATGTTCTGAATAAACGGTCTTTCTTGATACTTGTGTGTATTGCAGGAAGAGGAAGAAAACATGAGGAACTATATCATCAAACGATTTTTACAGTTAATTCCGGTACTGATTCTGGTCAGCATTTTTTCGTTTCTTATCATTCATGCCGCGCCGGGAGATCCGATTCAGAATTATGTCAAGCCGGGCATGTCGGAAGAGCAGATCCAGGCGATCCGGGAGGAATACGAAGTGGACGGAAATATTGTCGAGCAGTATGTGGCGTGGGTCGGGCATGTCCTTCACGGAGATCTTGGAACATCCATTTATAAAAACAGGCCGGTTACAGATCTGCTTGCGGAGAAACTTCCGGCAACATTGCTTTTGATGGGGACGGCGCTTTTGATTTCTTTGCTTGTATCAATTCCGCTGGGGCTATGGGCCGGATTGAAAAAGAATAAGATGGCAGATAATGTTATCAGCTTTTTATCCTACTTTGGAATTTCAGTACCGCAGTTCTGGCTTTCCATGATTCTGATTATTATTTTTGCGCTGACACTGGATCTCCTTCCAAGCGGAGGTATGAGAACGGTCAATGTAAATACGACGGCGGATCTTTTGCAGCATCTGATTCTGCCTGCAGTCGTGCTGAGCTTCAGTAATACGGCTGTCTTTACGAGATATATCCGTTCCAGCACAATTTCACAGCTGGAAGAAGATTATGTACTGACAGCAAAATCAAAAGGGACGAGCAGACGGAAAATTCTGACCCGGCACGTTTTGAAAAACTGTCTGCTTCCGATCATCACTCTGGTGGGAATCAATCTTGCAGGACTGGTGTGCGGATCTTTTGTAATTGAAAGTGTATTTTCCTGGCCGGGTATCGGAAGACTTGCCATGGATGCGGTCACTTCCAGAGACTATCCTCTGATCATGGGATTTACGATGTTTTCCTGTACGATCCTGATTCTGGGCAACTTCCTGGCAGACATTCTGTACGCAGTGGCAGATCCAAGAATTAAGCAGGGGATGGAGAAGAAAAATGGATAAAAATCAAAAGATAAAAATAGGAGAACATAGTTTTGACAAAGTAGAAAAGAAAGTATCCCGATCCGAGGCAAAATATGAGCGGAGTTTTCTCTCCGATGTCCTCCGGTCACTGAGGGAGAATAAGCTGGCAATGGTATGCTGTGTGGTTCTGTTTATCATTATCATCGCGTCTCTTCTGGCACCCCTGTGTCCATACGATCCGGATGAGCAGGATGTACTAAATAAACTCCTGCCTCCGTCCTCTAAACACTGGTTTGGTACAGATGAACTTGGAAGAGATTATTTTACACGGGCGCTCTACGGAGGACAGATTTCTCTTGCCGTCGGATTCCTTTCCATGATTCTCTCAGTTGTAATCGGAACTGTGATCGGAACAGTCAGCGGTTATATGGGAGGAAAAGTAGATGTATTTTTGATGCGGTTTACTGATATTTTTATGTCAGTGCCAAGTTTCCTTCTGATGGTTGTTATCAACGCACTGTTCCCGCCAAAGGTGTATTCGATGATCATTATTCTGGGACTGTTTGAATGGTGCCAGATTGCCAGAATCACACGTGCGGAGACACTTTCTCTGAAAGAGAGGGATTTCGTGATGGCTTCGAAACATCTGGGAGCGAGCAATGCACGGATCATGTTACGCCATATCGTGCCGAATATGAGTTCTTCCATCATTGTGGCAGGAAGCCTCGCGGTAGCACGTGCTATTTTGACGGAATCAACATTGAGTTTCATGGGGCTTGGTGTTCAGCTTCCAAAGGCATCATGGGGAACGATGCTTCAAGGGGCGCAGGTCTATATCATGGACACTCCGTGGCTTGCAATCTTCCCGGGAATTTTTATTGTTGCAACGGTAATGAGCTTTAATATTCTTGGGGATGCACTGCGAAATGCGCTGGAACCAAAGATGACGAAATAGAGGTGACCAATCATGGAAGATTTACTTACTATAGAGGATCTAAGAGTATCCTATCATACTTATGCCGGAGAGGTACAGGCAGTGCGCGGAGTCAATTTTTCTGTGAAAAAGGGAGAAACCCTGGCCATTGTAGGGGAATCGGGATGCGGAAAATCCGTGACAGCCAAATCGATTATGGGATTGATCCAGATACCGCCGGGAGAGATCAAAGAGGGGAGCAAAATCCTACTGAATGGGAAAAATCTGCTGGAACAGTCGGAGAAAGAATGGGAGAACTATCGGGGTGCCAGATGCGCCATGATTTTTCAGGACGCGCTTACGGCTTTGAATCCGACCATGCGGATCGGAAAGCAGATTGCAGAAAATATCATCAATCACCAGAATGCCGGCAAAGAAGAAGTCAAGAAGAGAGTGATTGAGATGCTGAAACTGGTCGGCATTGCAGACGCGGAAGGCTGTGTGAAGAAATATCCTCATGAGATGTCAGGCGGAATGCGTCAGAGAGTCATGATTGCCACAGCACTTGCAGCAAACCCGGATATTCTGATCGCAGATGAACCTACTACAGCGCTGGATGTGACCATTCAGGCACAGATCATGGATCTGCTCTCGGAGATCCAGAAAAAGCTGAACATGACGGTGATTTTGATCACCCATGACCTGGGAGTCGTCGCAAACAGTGCGGACCGGGTGGTGGTTATGTATTCCGGAAAAGTGGTGGAAAAAGGAACATGCACCGAGATCTTTGAGGAGTATCGTCATCCGTATACCTGGGCACTGTTAAAGGCAGCGCCGGACATGGAGCTTGGGCACAAGCAAAGACTGGTTGCCATTGAAGGGACGCCTCCGGATCTGATCCTGCCACCGAAAGGATGTCCGTTTGCGGACCGTTGCAGTTACTGTATGAATATCTGTCTGGAGGCGGAACCTCCGGAGTATACGTTTGGCGATGAGCACAGCGCATTCTGCTGGCTGTATCATCCGGATTCCGGACATGCTGACATTGTGTTTGATGAAGGAGAGGTGGAATGATGGGAGAAAGAGAACCGCTTCTGGAAGTACGGCACCTGAAGAAGTACTTTGGCGCAGGCGGAAAGAAAGAACTGAAAGCCGTGGACGATGTCTCCTTCAGCATATACAGAGGAGAAACCTTCGGAATTGTAGGAGAGTCCGGGTGCGGGAAGACGACCTGCGGAAGGACCTGTATCGGTGTATATGACGCAACCGAAGGAGAAGTACTTTATCGGGGAAAAGACATTCGGAAACAGAATAAAAAAGAAAGAAAAGAATTCACCAGAAAAGTGCAGATGATTTTTCAGGATCCGTATTCATCGTTGGATCCGAGATTGAAAGTACATGATATTATTGCGGAAGGAATGCAGATCCACAAGTTGGTCTCCTCAAAAGAAGAGGAGGACAGGGAGGTGCAGAAGCTGCTAAAACAGGTTGGACTGAATCCGGAACATGCAGGACGTTATGTTCATGAGTTTTCAGGAGGGCAGCGTCAGAGAATCGGGATTGCGCGGGCACTGGCTGTGAATCCAGAGTTCATCCTCTGCGATGAGCCGATTTCCGCACTGGATGTATCAGTGCAGGCGCAGATCGTAAACCTGCTTGTACGGCTTCAGAAAGAGCGGGGACTTACAAGCATCTTTATTGCCCATGACCTTTCCATGGTGAGACACATTTCTGACCGGGTAGGGGTAATGTATCTTGGGAAAATGGTGGAACTTGCGGATTCGGAAGAACTGTACTCCAATCCGATGCATCCGTATACGCAGGCCCTTCTATCGGCAATTCCACTGCCAAAGCCTGGGAAAATGGCTTCGTCCAAACGGATTCAGTTGGAAGGGGAACCACCAAGTCCGGTGAATCCACCAAAGGGATGCCGCTTTTGTACGAGATGCAGACATGCGTCAGAACGATGCCGTACGGAAGAACCAAAGTTGATAGAAACGGCACCGGGACATTTTGCGGCCTGTCATCTGTATAAGGAAATATAAAATTTAGTTAATCTGATTTGGAGCGAAAAGAAGCAGAACCGGAATTGTTTCCAGTGCTGCTTCTTTTTTAGAAATTTACGACTTTTTAACCTGATAGATATTCAGAAGAAATACTGCTCCGATAATAAAGAAAAATCCTACAAGATCGGCGGCCGTAAACCGGGTGCCAAGCAGGAGAGCGGTCAGGATCACGGATGAGACCGGATCAAAGTTTGCAAGGGTTCCGGCCTTCACCGGAGGCAGCAAAGATGCTCCGAAATGATAGAAGGTGGAGCCGGCCGCTGTTCCAATCAGGATCAGCCCGCAAAATCCGAGGATGACCTGCGGCGTGATGTCGATGGAATAGGTCCATGGGCGGACAAAAATGGAGAAAAAGATTCCGCTGATCAGCATTCCGCGCCCCACGATGTATTTGGCGCCATAAGTCCGCACGATTTTTCCTGGAATCAGGGTATAAGTGGAGTAGGAAAAGGCACAGATCAGACCGAAAAACAGGGCGTACCCGGAGATCGCAAGGTTCCCCGGCCGTCCCCCGGTGCTGATGATAAAGGTGCCTGACACTGCGGCGATGATCGCTGCTGTTTCTGCCTTTTTCGGAAGCGTTCTGGTGCGGATGCAGGTGACGATTAAAATGATGATCGTGGACAGATACTGCAGCACCGTCGCAGTCCCGGAGTCAGAATAATAGATCGACATAAAAAAGGTAAACTGTGTCAGGCAGATGCCGAAAATCGCGAAAAAGACCAGTGTCATCGTATCTTCCCTGGACTGCCAGATGGAAGGATGCGGATGTGATTTGGAATCTTTTTTACGAAAAATCAGGTCCAGCAGAATCAGGATAATCCCGGCGCTGATCTGCCGGATACAGAGGACAACCGGTGTCGGGAGTGCCAGATCGTGCAGCAGATACTGCCCGGAACATCCGGAAAATCCCCAACAGAGAGTTGCTATGATAATGGAAACGGTGCCGAGCAATTCTTTGTGTTTTGTCAGACGATGCATGAATTTTGATTCCTTTCTTTCTAAATGCGTCATATCCCAGTATTATAATACAAAACAGAGAAAGTGGCTATCAAAAAATAAAAGGAAGAAAGTGGCAGAGGGGTTCGTATCATGGGACGATATATAAGTATGACTAATGAATAATCATGCAAAATTATAATATACTAATATATTTCCAATCGTTTTCACTTATGCTATGATGGAAAACGAAAGGAAGCGAAAGCTTCGGCACAACCAAATATAGTTGAAAATTCTTCAAGATACATTCGCAGGACGGGAAACCTGTTTAGCCTCTGGCCGATGTATCTTTTTTATTTCCCATTCCTGCTGTATGGGGAGTAAAAACACCCTTTACGGAATCATCCGTAAGAGGAAGCGAAACGCAAGGAGGATTTGAAAATGGAAAGAACAGTGGAAAATTTAAAGGAAATGATCCGCGCAGGACGCGGAAAGATCCCGGCACACAAGGTGATCCGGGGCGGACAGCTTGTCAACGTCATGTCAAGCGAAGTGTATCCGGCGGACATTGCCGTGTACAATGATATGATCGCGGCAGTCGGTGATGTGGAAGACTACATCGGACCGGACACAAAGATTATCGATGCCAAAGGAAGATACCTTGTGCCGGGTATGATTGACGGCCACATTCACAGTGAATGCAGCAAGCTCAGTATTACAAGTTACGCAAAAGCGGTTGTGCCAAGAGGAACGACAAGTATGATTTCCGGTCTGGATGAGTATATCTCTGTATCCGGCCTGGAAGGGCTGAAGGAAATTTTCGCGGAAGTGAAACAGAGCCCGCTGAAAGTATTCTGGGGTGCGCCGTACAAGACTCCGTATACGATTCCGGAATCAACGGTTGCTTTTAATTTTACCAAAGAAGTGCATCAGGAAGTGCAGAAGTGGCCGGAATGCTTTGGAGTATGGGAAACAGTAAGAGAGTTTCTTCAGGAAGAAGATGAGGACACATTAGGGGCAATTGCCGAGGCCTTCAAGAACCGTCTTCCGGTTTTCGGATGTGCGCCGATGGCACAGGGCAATGACCTGAATGGTTACCTTTGCGGAGGAGTACGTCTTGACCATGAAAGCTACACCCATGAAGAGGTAGTGGAGAAGATGCGAAAAGGAATGCACATGCTGATCCGAGAATCATCGGTTACTCATTTCCTGGAAGAGAACATCAAGGCGGTAACAGAGGTCAACCCTGCATTTGCGCGCCGTGTCAGCTTCTGTACGGATGATGTGACCGCAACGGATATTCTTGAAAAGGGACATCTTGACAACGTGGTACGTCTGGCAATCAAGGCTGGAGTAGAGCCGATGACAGCGATTCAGATGGCAACCATCAACAGCGCGGAAGCATACCGGATCGACCATCTGGTAGGATCCATCTGCCCGGGAAGAATCGCGGATATTCTGTTTGTCGATGATCTTCACAATTTCAATGTAGAAGAAGTCATGACAAATGGTAAAATGGTAGCAAAGGACCACAAGCTTAGCTATGAGCTGCAGGCGCCGGAGAGAAGTTCTGTATTAAAAGGGGTTCTGAAATGCAAAAAGACAACAAAAGAAGATTTTGAATACCGGACTTCCATTGAGAACGGGGAAGCGAAGGTACTGGCTATGGACGTTAAAGGACCGTTCGTCCGTAAGAGAAGAGATGTCGTACTGAAAGTGGAAAACGGCATTGTGCTTCCGGATCCGGAACAGGATGTGGCAATGGTATCTGTCCTCGAAAGATTTGGAAGAAACGGAAACAAGTCTCTTGCATTCTGCTCCGGATGGAAACTGAAAAAGGGTGCCATGGCTTCCTCCGCGGCACCGGATGACAACAACCTGGTTGTCATGGGAGTCAGTGCGGAAGATATGTCCATCGCTGCAAACTATGTGATTGAGCAGGGCGGTGGACAGGTTGTTGTTGCAGACGGCGAGATTCTGGAATTTCTGCCGCTTCCGGTCGGAGGAATCGTAAGTGATCTGGAACCGGAAGAAATAGCGGCATGGGAAAAGAAAATCGACCATGCGGCAAGAAGCCTGGGATCCGATCTGCCGGACCCGATGATGTACATGTTCTTCCTGCCGATTACAGCGATCCCGGATTACGCCATCACGGATGCTGGCCCGGTTGACTATACGGCGCTTACTACATTTGAACCAGTCCTTGAAGTTACTGAGAAATAGAAGTAGAAGAAGAAGGTAGAGATCATGAAAAAAGAAGAACTGAAAAAGCTGATTGATACGGCAGCCGGAAGAATCCCGGCGGATGTTGTGATTCAGAACTGCAAAATTGTCAATGTATTTTCGGGAAAAATAGTAGAGGGAAACATTGCCATCTGCGGAGACCAGATTGCGGGAATCGGCGACTATGAGGGAAAAGAAGTGATCGATGCCGGGGGCCGGTATGCGGCGCCTGGATTTATCGACAGCCATATTCATATTGAATCTGCTTATGTAAGCCCGGAAGAGATCGGACGGCTTCTTGTTCCTCACGGGGGAACAACGATCATTGCGGATCCGCATGAGATTGTCAATGTCTGCGGAATCAGAGGGTTGGATTATATGATGGAGGCCGCAAAAGGGACGAAGCTTGATATCAAGTATGTACTTCCATCCTGTGTTCCGGCCACCCCGTTTGAACATGCCGGCGCGGTCATCAATGCTCCGGAGATGGAAGAGCCGATCAAGAGAGACGGAATTCTCGGACTTGGGGAATTCATGAACTTCCCGGGAGTCATTGCGGCGGACGAAAGCGTGCTGGACAAACTGATGACAGCCAAAGAAGAAGGAAAGATCATTGACGGACACGGCCCTGGAATTACGGGAAAAGAACTCAATGCCTATGCGTCAGCGCGAATTCTTGCAGATCATGAGTGTTCTACTGTAGAGGAAATGGAAGACCGTCTGGAACGGGGAATGTATATCCTGTTAAGACAGGGATCTGCCTGCCATAATCTGCGTACATTGATTAAAGGCGTGACACCGGAAAACAGCAGACGGTGTCTGCTCTGTTCCGATGACCGCCAGCCAAAGACCATTCTGCACGAAGGACATCTGGACAACCATCTCCGGATCTGCGTGGAAGAAGGACTGGATCCGGTGACGGCGATCCGGATGGCGACACTGAATGCGGCAGAATGTTTCCGCCTCTATGACAGGGGAGCTATCGCGCCGGGATACCGTGCGGATATTGTCCTTCTGGATGATCTGAACGATTTCCATGTCAACCGTGTATGGATTGCGGGAGAGCTGACGGCGGAAGAAGGAAGATACCTTCCGGAAATTCAGTTCCACGATATTTCTTCCGTAAAAGGAAGCGTAGTTGTAAAGGATTTCTCCAAAGAGAAATTCAAAATGCATCTGAAATCCGGTCATGTCAACGTGATCGGTATTCTGCCGGGAGGAGTTGTGACGAAAAAGGAAACAGCGGATATCAGACTGGATGAAAATGGGGAATTTATCCGGGACCCGGAAACAGATATCGTGAAAGTGGCTGTGGTGGAACGTCATCAGGGAACAGGAAACGTGGCCTGTGGATTCTTGAAAGGATACGGAATCAGGGAAGGTGCGGTTGCTCTTTCTGTGGCTCACGATTCCCACAACATCATCGTGGTTGGTGTCAGTGATGAAGAAATGGAATTTGCGGTCAACAGCCTGATTGCACAGGAAGGCGGCATTGTCCTTGTGAAGGAAGGAAAAGTAATTGAGAGCATGCCGATGCCGATTGCCGGACTGATGAGCGATCAAAGCGGAGAATGGGTGGACAAAAAGCTTACGGAAATTCATGAGAAGGCATATTCAGAACTTGGTATCTGCGGAGAGGTAGAGCCGGTTATGACACTGTGCTTCATGTCCCTTGCGGTGATTCCGGAGGTGAAACTGACCGATATGGGACTGTTTGATGTGACAACCTTCTCCTTTATTTCGACAGAAGCATAATACTTAAAAAGAAGAGAGAGAAAAAAATGAATAAAGAGAAAACACTTGTGCCATGGTTTCAACGTGGCGACATTGGTGGAATGACCTATTCCATTATGAACAACGTTGTAAATTATCTGATTGTCATTGCGACGCTGTCAGGCGTTTTGAAGTGGCCGGACAGAATCGTATATGGAAATGTAATTCCTGGTATGTCTCTGGGACTGATGTTTGGCGGGATTTATTATGCCTGGATGGGGAGAAGGCTGTCCAGAAAGGAGGGAAGAGCCGATGTGACTGCCCTTCCTTCCGGGGTTTCCACCCCGGCCATGTTCGTTATGCTCTATGGAGTGATCATGCCGCTCCACTATGCTCTGGAAGATCCAGAGCTGACCTGGTCGGCGGCGGTTGCGGCCTGCTTTATCGGTGGATTTGTAGAGTTCCTGGGCGGATTTATAGGGCCGTGGATGAAGAAAAACCTTCCGCGGGCGGCACTTCTGGGTACTGTTGCGGGAATCGGTTTCATCTGGATGGCCACACAGGGAGTATTTGATGTATACAGTGATCCGGTGATCGGACTTCCGATTCTTTTCGTTGCCCTGACAGGGGTTTTTGGAGGGTATTTGTTCCCGAAAAAAATCCCGCCTCTTGTGGTAGCGATTGTGGGCGGAATTATCTACGCGCTTTGCCTTGGCAGAACCAATGTTGATTTCAGCGGAGTTGGTTTTTATATCCCGAATCCGGTCAACGGAATTCAGCATCTGATTAATGGAATGGCCGTTGTGGCACCGTACCTGACTATTATTATTCCGGTTAACATTTACAATTTTATCGAAACGATGGACAATGTAGAAGGAGCCAATGCCGCGGGAGATGATTACAGTGTGCGGGAGGCACAGTTTGCGGACGGCATCTGTACGATGCTTTCGGCAGTATTTGGAGGAGTAATCCCAAATACAGTATGGCTTGGGCATGCAGGACTGAAGAAATCTCAGGCAGGTATCGGATATTCATTCGTATCCGGAATTGTACTGGGACTTGCCGGGATTTTCGGGTTGTTCACATTCCTGAACAATATGGTTCCGCCGGCAGTTTGCGCGGTGACATTTCTTTGGTGCGCGGTCGTCATGGTAGCTCAGGCATTCAAGGAGTGTCCTCTGAAACATTATGCGGCAATCGGAATTGCCATGATTCCTCCTGTGGCAGATTATTTGTACTCCCAGATTACCGGAGCAGCAGGACTTGCCGGATATACCACTGAAGTACTTGCGGACGGTACATCAGGGTTTAATGCGGAAGTAACCAAAATGATTACGGACGCGGGAGTTATGTGGAGAGGAGTTCCTGGTGTGAAGGCCGGAGCAGTTATTACTGGAATTCTGCTGGGAACAATGACGGTGTATATTATTGAAAAGAAACTTCTGCAGGTGGGAATCCTCTGTATTGCAGGATGCTTATTGTCCGCCTGCGGATTTATTCACAGTGCACAACTGGGATTCCATCCGACTTCACCTTTTGCGATCGGATATCTTATTGTTGCGACACTGGCGTTCCTGCTTCATATCGGGCGGAACAGCTGGTTCAAGGGACCGGATGATTTTGAATATGTATAAATGAGAAACGGGCTCCGAAACTCCTGTATTTCTGTGTATGCACGCAAAGAAACAGGACCGGGGCCTGTTTTTTCGAATTCAGAATTATGAAAAGAAACTCCGGAAATCCGAAAACAGGCTTGCCCGAAACCGGGAATTGTTTTATCATAAGAATATCGGACATGTAGAAAGGAGTTTATTATGAAGAAGTTATGTTCATGGCTGCTCGTCCTTGTGCTGGCTGCGGGAGCACTTGCAGGGTGCGGATCGCAGAGCGCGGACGACAGCAAAAATGAGGGAGATCAGACAAAGCAGGAACAGCAGGAGAAGAAGTCTGAGCCTGTGGATGTCAATATCGCGGCACTGAAGGGACCGACCGCCATGGGAATGGTGAAGTTCATGGATGATGTGGACAAGAGCGAAGTGGATGATGAAAATTACAACTTCCAGATTGCGGCATCCGCAGACGAAGTGACACCGAAGCTGGTGCAGGGAGAGCTTGACATCGCGGCGGTACCGGCCAACCTGGCATCCGTACTGTACAACAATACAAAAGGTCAGGTACAGGTTCTGGCAGTTAATACACTTGGTGTTCTCTATATCGTTGAGAACGGAGAGACAGTACAGTCAGCAGCAGATCTGAAGGGAAAGACGATCTATGCAAGCGGAAAAGGGTCTACTCCGGAATATGCGCTGAATTATATTCTGACGGAAAACGGAATCGATCCGGCAGCAGATGTGACGATTGAGTGGAAGAGCGAGCACTCGGAATGTGTGGCGGCACTGGCAAATGATCCGAGCGGAATCGCAATGCTCCCGCAGCCGTTTGTGACGACAGCGCAGACAAAGAATCCAAATATCCGCGTTGCGCTGGATCTGACAGAGGAATGGGATAAGATTCAGGAGAATAAAGAGGAGAAGAGCGCGCTTCTGACAGGAGTGGTTGTAGCAAGAAGCGAGTTCGTAAAAGAGAATCCGGAAGCAGTGGCGAATTTCCTCGATCACTACAAAGAGTCCGTTGACTATGTAAACGAAAATACGGATGATGCGGCGAAGCTGGTTGGACAGTATGAAATTGTGACGGAAGAAGTGGCGAAAAAAGCGCTTCCGGAGTGCAACATCGTCTGCATTACCGGGGATGAGATGAAAGAACAGCTTTCCGGATATCTGCAGGTGCTTTTGGATGCCAATGCGCAGTCAATAGGAGGGGCGTTGCCGGAAGATGATTTCTACTACAGCGAATAAGAAGAAAAAAAGAACAATCAGATTATGGGCTGTGGCAGTCTGGCTGCTTGTGTGGCAGGCAGTCAGCACTTGGATCGGACAGGAGATACTGCTGGTATCTCCTGTTGTTGTTTTCAGGAGGCTGACAGAGCTTGTAAGGGAAACTGAATTCTGGCAGTCCATCGGATTTTCCCTGGTACGGATTCTGGGCGGCTTTCTTATTGCCATGGCAGCGGGGATTCTGGCGGCAGGACTTTCTGCCCGGTTCAGGCGTATTCGAGAGCTTCTTGCGCCTGCGGTGCTGACGATCAAGGCGGTTCCGGTCGCGTCCTTTGTCATCCTTGTGCTGATCTGGGTGCCCTCCCGGAATCTTTCCATCGTGATTTCCTTTCTGATGGTATTTCCGATTCTTTACACGAATGTACTGGATGGGATCCTTAGTACGGATTCGAAACTTCTGGAGATGGTGCAGGTATTTGAAGTACCGAAGGCAGTACAGATCCGTTATGTCTATGTTTCGCAGGTCCTTCCGTTTTTCCGGTCAGGGTGTTCGGTGGCTCTTGGACTTTGCTGGAAGGCAGGGGTGGCGGCGGAAGTGATTGGAATTCCGGACGGCTCTATCGGAGAAAATCTGTACAATGCCAAAGTCTATCTGAACACGCCGGATCTGTTTGCGTGGACGGTGGTGATTGTGCTGATCAGCCTTGTATTTGAGAAACTGTTTCTGGCGGCGGTAGACCGCATTGTCAGTCATTTGGAAAGGATGAGCTGAGATGGATAATGGAAAAATCAAGATTTCCCGTCTTTTTAAGTCCTATGGTACGCATATGGTGCTCGCCGGTTTCTCGGCGGAGTTCGAAAAAGGGAAGACTACATGTGTTATGGCACCGTCCGGTGCGGGAAAAACGACGCTTCTTCGGATTCTGGCCGGACTGGAAGAGGCGGATTCGGGAAGTATCGAAGGAATGGAAGAAATGAAAAAGAGCATGGTCTTTCAGGAGGACCGGCTCTGTGAGAATTTAAGCGCCTCCGCAAATATCCGGCTGGTGCGGCAGAAAAAGCCGTGGGGCCGGGACCGGGAGGAGGTGCGTCAGATCCGGGAAGCAATGACGGCGGCCGGACTGTCCGGGTGCGAGGATCAGCCGATCCGGGAACTTTCCGGCGGTATGCGACGGCGGGTTGCGCTTTTACGGGCACTTTGCTGCGACTGGGATATCCTGTTTCTGGATGAACCTTTCAAAGGTCTGGATGAAGAGACCAAAAAACAGGTTATGGACTATACGAAAGAAATGTGTACCGGAAAGACGGTGATCTTTGTTACACATGACAGCAAAGAGGCGGCGCAGATGGGGGCAGTCTGTATCAGCCTGGATCATAAAGAAGAGGAAAGACAATAAAAAACCGGCGGCAGTCACTGATGTTTGACTGCCGCCGGCTCTCTTTTTATATTAACCTTCGATGGAGATGTAATTTGCCTGCTCAACTTCCTTTTTCGTTTTCTTTGGAACGGAGATCTTCAGGATACCATCGGCATATTTTGCACGAATATCATCCTGGTGAATAGCATTGCCTACATAGAAGCTCCGGCTCATGGTGCCGTTATAACGTTCACGGCGGATGTAGTTGCCCTTCTTATCTTTCTCGTCGTTCTCTGTATTCTTCGAAGCGGAGATGGTCAGATATCCTTCCTTCAGCTGAACATTGATTTCGTCTTTCTTGTATCCAGGAAGATCGACATCCAGTTCATAGGAATCATCTGTGTCCCTGATATCCGTCCTCATTACTGATGTAGAACTCTTCTTGCTGTAAGAAGGTGTCCTTCTAAAGAAATCATCATCAAATGGGAAATCCATCCAGTCATCAAATAAGTTCTCTCCAAAAATACTAGGCATCATCATAAGTCATTTCTCCTTTCAATTGACAAAATATTTATGTGATCACTCCCGCTTGGGGAGTGGTATTTCGGAACAGGCAGATCACAGATTTCTCTGTGTTTTACTTGTTCTCTTTGTTCTATGTGTAATATAGCACTAGCTATTAGCAGTGTCAAGAGGCGAGTGCTAATTTTTGATATTTTTTTTCAAATCTTTGAAACCAATTTTGACGTCAATTTTTTACAAAATGACGATTTCTGACGAGCAGTCGTTTTTTTGCTGTATATATTATAATACTCTGAATCATAAAATTTCTTTTTCTCTCAAATCCATTTTTACCAAACCAACTATCAGCAATCCAATAAAAACTGCTGTGTTCAAAAATAACAGTACAACAACACTTTTTACCACTCCGAAAGTAAAAAGTATCGAGAAGATCTCTACGGACAATACAATAAAACACATATAATTTGCCAG
>MHCFR00700__coassemble_1024_pt1 | contig 15200 bp, 16 predicted proteins | sample MHCFR00700__metabat2_high_PE_025 | metagenome-assembled genome bin MHCFR00700
CAAACAGATATAGCTTACTGTTTTCCTGTTCTTTTGCAGTAAATAAATGCAGAAGTACTCCTCCGAATCCCCATATGCAGCTGATTGGAAAAAACAGGTTGCTGGTTCTGCTCGTAAATTCATGAAAATCAATCCAGCACCATATGGATTCAATCAGAAATCCTCCGACACCGCAGATAACATAAATCCAGAACAGCCTGTAAAAGGTTCCCGCCCATTCTTCTTTTTGTATCTTTTCGTTTTTCAGACTTATGATATGTTCCATAGCTTATTTTTTCTTTTGAATGTTCTGTTCTCCTTTCTCAGAAATCTGCTTTTATCCTACCTTTTGTTTGTTTACAGAACGTTCCTGTTTTGTTTCAGAAATATGAAAAAGAATCCCACAGAGCCGTAACTGCCCCGCAGGATTCTTCTGATTTTTGCTTCGGTATCGCAAACGCCTGTCTGTCAATCGATCTATTCACCTGCCGTCATATCGTTTTCTCTTTTAGGAAACGTAAGAATAATCTTCAGGCCGCCATCGTTTTCGGCTTTTGCAGATCCGCCATGCTGTTTCATAATATAGTCTGTCACATAAAGTCCTACTCCGCTTCCTTTTTTCTGTCTGGACTCATCGCACCGGTAAAACCGCTCGAAAATCCGGCCAAGTTTTTCCTCCGGTACGCCGTTTCCGTTGTCTTTCCATTCCAGCTTGATCTCTGATTCTGTCTCAGATACCATAATGTCAATTTCCACCGGTTCCACCATAGCATACTTCATGCTGTTTTCCAGCAGATTATCCAGTATTCTCCTTATCTGTTCGATATCAAACCGGACTTCCGCTATCAGCTCTTCTTTTTTATGAAAATGAAATTTCAATTTCCGAGGATCGGCAGTCACTTCTTTTTGCGCCACATAAGATGCCGCATATTCTGCCAGATCTGCTTTTATCATATGGAACGGCATCTGTCCGCTTTCCATACGTGAAAAGTCAAAGAGCTTCTGGAGCAGATGATTCATTTCTTCCGTAGATTCATACGCCGTTTCCAGATAACGTTTCTTCCTTTCTCCGGTATCTGCCACACCGTCGAGTACTCCCTTGATATATCCACGAATGGAAGTCAGCGGAGTCCTCAGATCATGCGAAATTCCTGTAATCATGTCTGTTCTCGCTTTTTCTGTCTTTTCCCGCTGTCTTTGATCTTCCAGAATCGTGTGCTGCATTTCATTGAATGTCTCACAGACATGTTCAAACTCCGCTTCGCCCTGATACCTGATGTTCTCTTTTAAGTTTCCGCTTTTAATCCGTTCCGCTCCTTCTACCAGCTGCTCCAGCGGCTCCATGACAACCCGGTTCATTCTGCGTGTAAAGAAGGATGCCAGAAGAAGCAGAACCGCAATTGCAGCAATGCCGGCCAGGAAGACCACCCCGACAAAAATATAAAAGGATGCATTCAAAGACAAGATGCTTCCGTCCTCCTCCGGGAAATGAACTGCTGCAAGATAAATATTCTCATCCGTAAAATACTTTCCTATAATCGTTGCCTTCTGGAAAGTAAATACTTCTGTCTGTCCGCTTTGGTATTCGTTTGACTGAAAGACTTCCGCCAGATCTTTCATGTGCTCACCGTCATATCCGCCCACAACTCGTCCGTTCTGAAAAAGTGCTGTCTGGTATCCCAGATTTTCTGCATGTTTTACAAATTCTTCTGCCGCCTCCGGATCAGTTTCTTCAATAAGCTGCGACACCTGCCAGGCATTGGGATCCACCTGGCTCTGGGTTATGGAATGAAGTTGTCTTTCAAGGGAATCCTCAAACAAAATGAGCACTCCCAAGATGATCAGCATTAAAGAACATAAAGCAGCAAACAGTATCATCATATTGGACCGAAACATTCTCTTTTTTAATGACATGGGTTTTCCTCTTTTCTCTGACCTTAATCATAACTCAGTCCTTTTTCGTTTTCCAGATTCTCCTTTGAAATATGAGGAGAAAGAGCCAGTTTTTCTGATTAATAGATCACATTCAGCTGCATTCCTGTATTATAAATACTATGTTCTTCGGCAAGCTTCCTCCCTCGCTCTGTCAGTTTTCTGCAGTCCCGTGAGACAAGTTCCCTGATACAGCATTGGAATTCCTCTGTTTCGGATGCTTTCTGTACATGGACTTCTTCCTGAAGCCATCCGTCGTATACCGGAATTCTCCGGACAATCACCGGAACCTTGCACGCAAGTGCCTCCAGTACAACAATTCCTTCCGTCTCCTCATAACTGAAATGTACACAAGCATCCGCTCCACAATATGCTTCTTTCAATTCCTGCGCCCCTACAAACCCTGCGAAAATCACATTTTGCGTTTTCGCCTTTACTGCGCGCCTGACATCCGGCGGTATCAGCAGACGGTTTCCTCCTCCAAACCAGATGAAAAGAATATCCGGCATTTTTGACGCCAGCTCCAGGAAATCAAAGATTCCTTTTCTCCGAATGAGATGTCCTGCCGAAATGACAACCTTTTTTTCCTCCGGAATCCGGTACCGTTTACGAAACCGTTTTCCTGCACTTTCATCTGCACAGAAGAATTTCGTATCTACACCGTTCGTAAGCGAATAAATCGGAGCTGTCAGCCCATACCCTTTTAAAAGTTTCCTCGAATACTCCGTCGGGGTCAGGATGACGTCGCCCATCCTGTAGCACCGGCAGATCCAGCGTCGGAAAAGCGGAGCCGCCAGATTGGAACCGATAAAGGAATTCCGGAAATCCTCCATTGTAGAATGTCCGTAATATACTACCTTTTTCCCCTGTTTTCTGGCTGCCCATGCTGCCAGCACTGAATCTGGAAAAACAGTGTTGATGTGTACCACATCCGCTTCTTTCCAGTTTGTGGAAATCGGGGCTCCTGTCTCTTTTAGCATCTGCTCCTGATGCTGTACCGCACTTCCTACACCGCTCTTTTTCACTATAGAAAGCCCGCCTTTATAAATATAAATTTTCATCCTGCTTTCCTCCTTTGATATACTGCCCGGATCATTCCCGCCAGAATACAGACCCCTGATACTGCCAGTCCTTCCACGCTTCCCGGTGCCCGGTACCGGATTTCCACCTTGTGCCTGCCTTCTGGAATGACGGCTCCCAGAAAAGCACTGTTTATTTTTTCAGTTTTCACACTTTTACCATCTATAAAAATCCGGAAATTTTCATCAAAAGGAATCGATGTAATCAGCCACTGTCCTCCTTCACTTTGCACTTCGCCCTGATACCCGTCTCCATCTTCCGTCAATTTCAGCTCTGCCGGATTTTGATATAACGTCTGATTCCTTTCTTCGTCAACCCGTCCGATTTTACACTCCAGTCCGCAGATCTCATAATCCCCTTTCCCAAACCGGACCTTCAGCTTCTGCGTTCCTTCCGGAACCTGAAACGTATAATGAAAGACTTCATTTTCGTTATAATATTCCGTACGGCTGCTGCTCAACTTGTTTTTTATCCCTTGAACTGTCACGCTGACATCCTCTCCGGCACAATGATTTTTTACCTGGAAAGAGAGGAACACGTATTCGTCCTTTTTTATCTGACGTTCCAGCGAGATCGTTCCTTCCACCGCTTTTTCTGCTTTTACGGAAATGTTGTCCTTCTCTCTTTGAATAGCACTCTGCTCATCTTTTCTTTCTTCGATCGATGCTTCTATCTCCTGAAGCCTTGTATCATCCTGCTGTCCTTCTTTCACCCGGCTTTCTTCATTTTCTTTTTCTCCCGGCACCGCAGCATATTCCAGAAGGACAAGCTGTTTTTCCTGCCAGGACAATTTCTGAAATTCCGTTTCCTGAATGGTCTGTGCCGTCAGATAGCATACTGGCGCTGCACGACTGTTTTCATAAAGAATTTCTGACGGATCATCCTGCACCGGTTCCCATTCATTCACTCTCACATCTCCAATCAGGTAACGTACCCCCATAAACCGCAAAAACAACGGATTATCCTGAGCACCCTGCATCAGACAGTTTCTTGTGGGTCTCGCCACCCCGATGTCTTTGCGAAACGAAGTATAATGGGGATTGCTCAGGGACGAATAGCAGGTTGTAAGATTCTGCCCTGCCACCCGGATCCGGTTTTGATTTGCCTTTTCGTATTCAAGGCTCCCCCTGACTTCTGCGCGGGAAAGTGACGGATTTTCTTTCAGAGCCGTTTCCACTGCGCTGGTCACTTTTGGATCATAGAGCGCCGTCATTTCTGTTTTCGTCACATGGGTCTGCCCGGACACCAACGCTTCTGCAACACAGGCTCCCGACATCAGACAGATCGTCACAACTGCCAGCGCCTGCCGTTTTCGCCCGCCTCCTGCCGCCATCAAAAAACCCGCACCGCACACGAGCAGATCCGCAATCAAGAGAGCACGTTCTGTATCGGAATATCCGGCCATCCCTGAAAGGAGTATCAGGCAGCCGGCCGCATATCCGATGACAGTTTTCTTTCCCGGTATTTCTCCTTTTCCCTGTTTTTCAAAAAAGCCGCACATAAATAGCATACAATGGGCAGAAACGGGAGAAATACTTTACTCCTCGCATAAAGTCCGCCATTTAAAGTCCAGGAACACACAGGCAGAACAAAAACCACTGCCAGACAGACAGCCAGCATTCGTTCTTTACAGCTTTTCCAGCCAATCCAGATACAAAGCAGAATGACTGCCATTGCTGTAAGTCCCAGTCCGTAGGGGCTGTACAGCACTTTTTCAGTTGAAAAATCCGGAAGCAGCAGTTGTTTCCAGGATCTTCCCTCACCTTTGCTCCTTCCGGAGAACAGTGCGCCCGCGACCGGGGCAAGATAAAACATGCACAGCAGTCCTCCGTAAAGAACAGGGAGCCCCTGCCTGATCAGTTCCTGCATCCAGCTTCTGAACGTATTTCCTTTTATCGGTATATTCGCAAGAATCCAAAGCCCTGTTGACACCACCCCGGCCGGGACAAAATAATAGCTGGACAGAATCAGTCCAACGGTTCCTGTCGTCAAAACTGCACCTTTTCCTGTTTCCCGCCGGATATCTGTCCCGATCAGCATCAACAGGAGGAACGGCATATACTGAACAAACATGACCTGCGCTGAGGTGTGATAGACTACTGCTGTTGACAGCATCAGCATCAGGGCTCCGATAAAGCTTGCCTTTTCTTCTGTATGACGCCTCAGCCACAGAAAACACAGCAGACCGTCTGCCATATGAGTAAGAATTCCAATGATCTGAAACCACGTTTCCATCGATAAAAACGGGAACAGCCAGGAAAGCAGGTACAGCGGATGATACAGTCCGTAATAGGCAAAATAATAAATATTCTGTCCACCTCCAAGTTCCGCCGCAAACTGCGGGAACAGATTATGAGTAGAATAAAACCGCCTTCTAAAATAATCTGCGATCGCTGTATGCTGGCTGATCCAGTCAATTCTTGACCCTGCAATGGTATCCCGGCACACCTGCAAGAAGAAAAGGATCAATGCGACGGCGGCAAAACTCAACAGATACCGCCCCGGTATGTTACTTCTTTTTGCCTTTCTCTTCCTCATCCTCATTTTTCTCCTTCAATAAATAAATCGGCCTGTTTTTCACCTCCATATATGCCCGTGCCAGATACTGTCCCAGAATTCCTACGCAAAGCAGCTGAATTCCTCCTATAAAGAAGATCGCACACATCAGTGTCGTCCATCCCTGTACAGGGTCATGCCAGATCAGATAACGGATGACGAGAAAGCAGATCGTCAGAAATGCTGCCCCTCAGAAAAAGATTCCTCCAACCGAAGACAGGGACAGCGGAAACGTCGAAAAACCGAGAATCCCATCCAGAGAATATCTTAAAAGTTTTCTTACAGACCACTTCGTCTCTCCGGCTGCCCGTTCCACATTATGGTATTCCAGCCATTTTGTCCGGAATCCGACCCAGCCAAACATTCCTTTTGAAAAGCGGTTGTACTCCTTCATCTTCAGGACCGCCCGGGCCATTTCCCGTCTCATCATTCTAAAGTCTCTCGCTCCTTCTACCAGCTGTACTCTGGAAATCCGGTTAATAACTTTATAGAACATGCCCGACAGGAAGGAACGGATTTTCTTCTCCCCGGTCCTGTCAACACGTCTTGCTGCGACACAGTCATACTCTCCTTTTGTAATTCTTCATACATCAACGGAAGCAGCCGTGGCGGATCCTGAAGATCTACATCCATCACCGCAATATAGTCCCCTTTTGCATATTCCAGTCCCGCGTAGATAGCTGCCTCCTTTCCAAAATTTCTTGTAAACGAAAGATATCTGCATCTTTTATCCTTCTTGTTTAATTCCCTTAATATATGCAAAGTCCGGTCATCCGAGCCGTCATCGATGAACAGCAGTTCAAATTCGGCATCCTTCATCTTTTCCATAACCGGCACCATTGTCTGATAATAAACCGGAATCACTTCCTGTTCATTCAGGCATGGAACAATCACACTGATCCGTTTCATTTCTACCTCCCGCTAAACACTTTCCTCTTACATATTACATAGTTCCCTGCAATCACTGCCACACAGGAACTTCCAAAACCATTTTCTTATGGAAACAGAATCCGGGAGAGTTTTACAAGCCCCATGCTGTACAGAGCGATGGAAAAGGGCTTCGCCAGCCAGATAATAATCACAAACTGTTTCCATGTCATTTTTGTTGTTCCTGCAAGGTAACAGAGCAGGTCGTCCGGAGCTATCGGAAAGAAAATCGCTGCCGCAAACAGTCTGGAAAACCGTTTTCCCTGGTCTGTCCATTTTTCAAACTTCTGAATCTGCTTTTGGGAAAATTTCTTCTCAAAAGCTGCCCTCCCCAGATTCCTCGCTATGGCAAAGGCTGCCATGGATCCGATACAGATCCCGACATAATTACAAAAAAAACCAATTCACGGACCATACAGCATGACCCCTGCAAGACAGCTGATTCCTCCCGGGAGAATCGGAAATACGACCTGTACGATCTGAACTGCAATAAAAAGGGCCATACCAAATCCGCCAAACTGCATGATAAATTTCTGGAGCGAATCTGCTGAATGGAAGTATCCGCTTTGATATCCCCATACCGCCAGGCCTGCACACAAAAGCAGACCTGTGAAGGCAATGATTTTCCAGAGTTTTTCACTTTGATTCTTTGATTCAGCCTGCATACATCCACCGTTCTCTTTCCTGTTCATAGATCTGTTCCATTCGATATCCGAAGTCCTCTGCCGAGAACAAAGCTGCCGACTCCTGCGCCACACTTCGCATTTTCTGTTTTTCCTGCTCGGTCTTCTCATTCCACCTTTCCAGTACCTGTAAAAACCCGGATTCATTCTCATACTGCCAGCCGTTTTTCTCATCCGTCACAACTCCTTTCAGGCAGTCGTCCTTCCTGCACAGAAGCGGCAGTCCTGCGGCCAGAGCTTCCCCATAAGTCATCCCCTGTGTTTCACTTGTTGATGCACTTACAAAGATGTCGCCCGCCTGATAATATCTGTTCACTTCTTTTTGCGGGATCATGCCTGTAAAAATCACTTCTTTCTCCATTTTCCGGCTCTTCACCTGATTTTCCAGATCTGCTCTGTATGGCCCGTCCCCTACCAGCATGAGAATGGTTTTTTTCGACTTTGCTTTTTCCTCGTATCGGATCAATTCTCCGATATTTTTTTCTTTTGCAAGTCTCCCTACATAGATGAGGACTGTGATATCATCAGAGATTCCGTATTTCTCTCTGATCTGTTTTCTCCAGCTGTCATCCTCGCCTGTATGATATGATGTCTTGTCAGATTCTGCACCAGCGCCCGGCCCCACTTTTTCCGGGGCGAGAAGTAATGGGTGTAGTCCTCATAAACTGTATGATACGTATGGACAATCGGGATCTGCAGTTCTTTTGCTATCTTTTTTGCCATTAAAAAAGTTGAAAATTCGCACTGTGAATGGATAATATCCGGTTTCCACAAGATCAGTTCTTTAATGCATTTCCCGGATACAGGCAGTTTCAGCCTTGCTTGCGGATAAATTCTTCCCGCTCCCACCGAGCCTGCGTAGTAGACTCCGCCTTCCCTGTAGGACTGATGATTTCTCGACAAAGTGAGAATCCGCACCTCGTTTCCTCTCTTTTTTAATTCTGCCGCAAGTGTCTGTACCGATGTGACCACACCGTTAATAACCGGGTAATACCAGTCCGTCGTAATCAAAACTTTCATACTGTTTCCCCCTTTTCTTCTGTCTGGTTTTCTTTCCTAAAGCGTACCACGGCCGGCTAAAAATTCTTCTATCATTTCTTAAACAATTTCTAAACAGTAAAAGCCGGATGGCATTCAACTGTTGAAAACCATCCGGCTCAAAAACTTCCGTCTTTCTCTTATCCTCTTTTTCCCGGTATTCTGCTCTCACACGGCACTTTTGTCTGGCATTTTCCGCATCCGTACCGGGGTGCATACTTTTTCTTTGTCTCTTCCAGAAACTGGTCGCACGGCAGATGTTCTTTTCCGTTTTCCAGCGAAATCGCTCCCGCCGGGCATCGTCTGATACATGCGCCGCAACGGGTACAGTACTCATAAATGTCTGTATATTCCCGTTTTCTCGGTTCAAATCTTTCACTGACAATCAGACTTCCGAGTCTCCCCGCAATTCCTTTTTCTGTAATCAGCCCTTTGGACAGGCCAAAGGTTCCGAGTCCGCACACAAAGGCAACATGACGTTCCGACCAGTTGCTTGTATAAGAGGCACCCTGCCATTTTTCTCCCCGTTCTGGATCTGGTTTTGTCACACTTTCAAACCTTGGGTCTGATGCCGGAATCACACTTATAATCCCCTCTTCCTTGAGAATTCTCTGGATCTCATTACAGACTGCAATAACGAACCGCTGCCCTTCAATCCGGGCGTGCAGCCACTGGGCAGACGGCTCCGCCGCATCAGTCCAGTTACTTTTTTTGACCTCATCCGTAAACGGAATAAAGAAACTGATGACACTTTTGGCGTCCGGGAGCCATGCATCCGGCAGGAGAAACTGTTCTCCCACCGCCTCTTTCTTTTTCAGCTCCTCAAACATCGGATCATTTGCATCCCCATATCCCCAGATAGGAGGGTCGTACATGCGAAGTCCTGCATATTCAGGCGCAATCGCTTCCTCCTCAGACACGTAATTCAGTCTGCTCTCCATGACAAACTGCTCGATTTGCTTTTCCAGCATTATTTTCTCCATCTTTTCCGCCCCTTTCTTCCACACCCGGCAATTAGAGATACAATTCACATTCCTTTCTGACAGAGCATACTTCTTTTATCTTTTCACTGACCATGGCCACGGCGTCCGGGTGCAGTGCTCGTGCGCCATGCGGGCATACTGCCGTACATCCCATGCAGGAAATACATACTTCCTCCTGGATGTCAGCCGGATCCTCCGGATCAATCGCATGCACCGGACATTTTGCCGCACAGATTCCACACTTCACACAGGTGTCTGATGGACAAGGGATCATTCCACCGCCTCCGGCTTCCCGGTACGGGCGGTTCCCCGGAATCGTTTCCGTTAAAGCCCGTTCTCCTCTCTGAATCTTCTGCCAGATCTGTTCTCCGAAAGCATGCAGATTCTCCGTATCCGTTTCATCCGGGCGTCCGGCCGCATATTGATGTGCGATCGAATGTTCCGCAATCGCAGCCACAGCCGCAGTCACCTGAAAACCGCAGTCCTTTGCCAGATCTTCCATTTCTGCCAGTGTATCATCGTAGGCACGGTTGCCGTAAACACAGAGCAGAATACAAGCTGCTCCATTTCCCTGTATTCTGGAAAACCGTTCTGCGGCTGCCGACGGAACACGGCCCCCGAAAGATGGCACCGCAAATACCGCCACATCCTCTTCTGTAAATTTCTCTCCGGAAAAATCGGCTCCATACGTCATCAGATCCATCGTTTCCGTTTCCGGTCCCCAGATCTCCGTCAGTTTTTCTGCTGCCTTTCTCGTTCCGCCTGTCGGGCTGAACAGTATGTTTACAATTCGCATCCTTTTTTCCTCCTTTAATCCTTTAGTTCTTCCTTGCTCTGCTTTCAAAATAAATAAACCGGTCAATGGAATCGAGAATATCCTTGAAATCCTCTCTTGGCGCCAGATCAATATATTGCTTCAAAAGCTCGGTTTCCTGCTTTTTGTACCTTCCATAAAAAATATCAAACAGATTGTGCCCCCGGAGGTGAATCCGGATCTCCTCCATATGGGCCTTTACATCCTCTGTTGTCTCCAGATCTTTCCCTAGTACCTCCAGAAGCTTTCTCCCACTTCGGATTTTATGCAGATACTCCTTCCATTTTTCCAGAAAAATCTCATAAAACGCTTCTTCGGACGGTACGACTCCAAGCTGAGCCATAATCTTCGGGTTCAAAAAATAATTTTCAAACGAATAATACTTCAAAATCAGTACATTTTTCTCCGTCACCCGCGGAAGTTTATCCACGTCTTCCAGATTCCGCTCTTCATAGTACCGGCAGAGCTGCTGTTTCAGTTCCCCCGGATCTTTCCCGTCCCCATCCCGGATCATCAGGAAATTATCCCGGAGATAAATCTGATTCATGTACTTCAGATTCGCATAGGTTTTAATATTCGTACAGCTGTTGGTCGTAATAATGGCGATCCGGGAAAGTGTCCCGTCCTCTTCATAGGTTTCGTCATAATACTTCCGGATCAGAAGCGGCAGCCTGTTTTTATCCTGCTTCCCTTCCACGATGAAAACAAAATTTACATTCATAAGATCATTGGCGGAATATCCGAGATCATCCAGCACTTCACTGATATCCGTCTTTTCCCGGACTTCGGAGGAGCCGTCCTTTCCGGTCAGCACCTGGCGGATCTGTCTGCTGTTAAAGTTTGCCAAGAGATTAGGCGCATGGGTGGAAAAGATCACCTGACTCTTTCTGGAAAGCCGGTAAAGGATATCTCCTGTCACCTTCTGCAGCTTTGGATGAAGGAAAATCTCCGGATCTTCCACGAGGATCAGGTCTGTCCCCGCTACTTTTGTCTCCTCACAGGTCTCCAGAAGGGAAAGCATGTAAATACTCCGCATGCCCTTTCCCATGCTGTCGATACTTCGGATGCCATTCTGATCATCCCTGCTGATTTCCGTTGTAACCGAAAGCATCTTCTCCATATCCCGGTTCATCGAATAACGGATTGTCTCTTTCCCTCCGTTTTTACGGAAATTTGCATTGACACGCTGGGAAAAGCTGTCCAGATTCAGATGATACAGCTTGTATTCCAACAGTTTTGCGGCCTCAAACGCATTCAGTTCGGCCGTCGTCTTTTTATGAATCAGTCCGATACAGGAAAAACAGTGATTACACATTTTGGCCATATCAAACATACAGCTTCCGGATCTCATTCTTTTTACCAGATCATCCTCCTGCATCATCCAGAGATCTTCCTCAAAATTTTCCAGATCTCTTTGCGCGTCAATATAATAAATTTTCGGAAAGAGCATCGGAATATGGCGGTTGTTTTTTGTGAAACCATCACCGTAGCGCACCTTCCCGTCTTTGTTCACTGTACATTCAAATGTCACCTCTCCGTCATGAAATGACGGAATCTTTCTGCAGAAGTCCCGGTACCAGGATTCGTACCGTCTGTAGGAACTGACAATCCCGCACTGATGCAGTCTTTTTAAGTCTTCCTCTTCTACCGACAATGTCAGCATGATTTCAATATTGGGAAAATCTTCCCTGAAATCTTCCGGCTGAACCTGATAGATTCCTCCCGCGGTCCGGAGCGCATCCAGAATGGCCGTCTTTCCCGTACTGTTCTGTCCGACCAGGATCAATGCCTGCTCAATATCCGGGATATGAATCTCCCGGATCGACTTGAAATTTCGGATACGGATATCCTTGATACGCATGGAAACACCTTCTTTCCTTTTAGAATTATTGTAACAGGATCGCTCTCATGCTTCCAGTCATAATCCATTTTCCGTGCAAAAAACCGGACAGATTGGAAAGTTTTTCTTCCCTTTCTGTCCGGCTTTTATTTATACGTCTTTTTCTTTTATTCGGAAACCGTTTCTCCTGCCTCTACTGCATTGATCTTTTCCTGAATCGAAGCTACGGAAGAATCATCCGGCACGATGACCGAAAGCGGTCCTCCTGAATAGGAATAGCAGTACTCCGTGGAAGAAGTTCCTTCTGCAGCGACAGATACGACATCCCAGCCATTCATCCCTGCCAGCTGGACTCTGACAAGCTCCTGGAGCTGGCTTGTAGACATATTGGTCTCGGTATTTCCGCTGACCTGATCAATCAGACGAGGTCCTTTAATCAGGATCGATGGAGACATTGCCTTTTTCAGCATGGCCTCAATGACAGCCTGCTGGTTCTTCCCTCTCTGATTATCTCCCTCCGCAAGCGCGTGACGTTCACGACAGAATGCCAGTGCTTCCTGGCCGTTGAAATGATTGGTTCCTTCTTTGACCTCAACGACAAGTCCTGACTCCTCTCCCGTCGTAAACGCAATGTCCGACTCAACATCAATGCCTCCAAGAGTATCCACCATCTCTATCAGAGATGTAAAGTTTACTCTTACATAGAATGGGATATCCACATCATACAGCTCTTCCAGAGTTGCCATGGAAGTTGCGATTCCATAAGTACCTGCATGAGTCAGCTTGTCCGGGTAACCTTCCGACACACCGGGGATCGGTACGTAATAGTCCCTCGGTGTCGTAACAAGTAAAATCTGCTTTGTCTTCGGATTCACAGTTGCGATGATGTTGACATCACTTCTGCTCTGCTGCGTAATGTCTCCATACACATCAATTCCGCTGATATAAACGCTGAACGGATCTTCGGAAACATTGACAGCCGCGGCGGCTTCACTTAACTCCGGTGCTTCATTGCCGTCCGTAATATCATTTAATGCGGAACGCACTTCAAACATATAGAATGCCGCCACGAGAAGTACTGCACTGATCAGGAGTCCAAGCAGCGCTCCCAGAAAACGCTTCTTCCGGAATCCGTTCTGCATCCGGTAAACCAGAAGAACGAGAATCAAAAGGACAATTGCTGCTGCACCAAGATAAAGCCACGGAATCATTCCCAGATAAACTGCTGATGCCAGGAACAGCGCCGTAGCAATCAGCTGAATCAAAAGGATCAGCTTCCCATTTTGCTTCCGGCTCCTTTTGCCTGACACAGGATAGGAGTCTTCCGGCCTTCTCCTTTTTGAGGAGCTTTTCTCTCTCCGGTATCCAAACCCAAGATCTTCCGGCATCCGGGTTCTCCCCGGTCTTTCCTCGTAATCATAATCATCATCATAGTCGTCATAGTCATCGTAATCATAGTCATCATACCCGCTATAACGATCATATGTATTATAGCCTGTGTATCTGCTGTTTCTTCTATTATTAATGTAACTTTCGTCAATCTCATTTCCATCATAGTCCGTATAGCGGCTTCTGGATCGCCCTGCGGTACTGCTTTTGGAAGTTCTGGAGTAAGCCGTCCGCTGTCTTTTCCCCGGACTGCTCTGCTTTTTTCGTCTCTTCAATGCCTGCTCATAGGCCTGCCTGTCCTGACGACTCATTTTCGACATAGTTCATCTTCCCTTTTCTCTTATTTATTCCCATTCATTCCCTCGTTAGATTATATCCCGTATTCCAAAAGGAAGTCAAGCAGGACCCTTGAAAAAAAGACATCAAAACAGAGCCGGACCCCCGACAAATCCCGTATTTGCGCAGGTTCCCGGCTCTTTATGATTTTGGTTTCACAAAAAATTAAGAAATCTGTCAGGTTTTTATCCCTGCTTGACATTGGATTCCCACTTTCTGTAAATCGCTTCAAGCGCATCCGTCACTCCTTCAATCCCCAGAAGGCTTACATTAAAAAGCATTCCATGCGCCTCAATACTTCCCCATTCTCTTCCGGTATGAGCTTCGTAATAAGTCTTTCTCTCCCGGTCCATCTTCTTAATTCTCTCCCATGCCTGTTTGGAATCCAGTCCATAAATCTTCATGATACGGCGGATCCGATCCTCCTTGTAGGCATAGATAAAAGTGTGAATGCAGTTGCTGTAATCTCCCAGAATATAGTCAGCGCATCTTCCGACGAAAATGCATGGTCCTCTCTCGGAAAGGCGGTTGATAATACTCGTCTGGACTTCATAAACCTTGTCGCTTAGCGGCACAGATTCATTGCTGTCATTGATAAAGACTGTATAATCACGCATATTTACTACATAGGCCGAGAGAAACTTTCCAAGGATTGTCTCATCCACCTTCTCTGCCGCCTCCTGACTGATCGACAGTTCATGCGCTGCCATTGAAATCAGATTGTTATCATACAGCGGAATGTTCAATCTCTCGGAAAGACGGTTTCCTACCTCATGCCCTCCGCTTCCAAACTGTCTGCCAATGGTAATAATAGTATGATTCGTCATATGCACACACTCCTTTTCGTTTATAAGTGAAACATGGAATCAGTTTTTCTTTTTCCGGATCTGGAGCTGTAGATTGACCGTCATCGGGTTGATAGTCACACCCTTTGTCTCCGGTGCAAGAAGATCCGGAATCTTTTCCGCCGGAATTACGGCTGTCCGGAAACGATTTTCTCTGTTGAATTTCTGAAATTCCATAATATCCGTAAATACCGGCTGATATGTGTCATCTTTCTTGTCTTTTAAAAGAGGAATTCCCTTATCCGCCTCAAAAGCTACGATATAACGTCCTCTGGAAAAATGCGCCATCACTTCATCCTGAAGATCTTTGATCTCCTGCTCACCTTCTCTTAACCGGAGTCTCTGGGTTTTCTGCATCAGATATAATGCCGTAAGAACCAGTTCCGGATTTTCCACCCGTACCTTCCCATCCGGTAATTCTTTTACCTCTGCCCTATGTACAATCTCCTGAAGCTGAAGGCGCTCTTCCTTGCCGGAATTCTGATCCACAACAACACAGTTGACTCCAATTGTGTAAAGATTGGAAAAAAAATGCAGAAGCTGCTTGTTCTCTACTTTTACAAGACTTACCGGCTCCTTTTCCTCAGCAAGTGCTTTCGCCGCTGTCTGTGCATCCTCAAGCTTCAAAAATACAAAAACCTCATCGTCAAATGTCTCCGGATCGCAGAAAACATATGGCATCTTTGTACATACGGATGCAATGGTATAGATCTCTGCCGCCCTCTGGATTGACTGAATTACTTCTTTTTTTCTGTCTGTCAGTGTCTCATTCTTCTTTTCGTCACTCATAATCTATAT
>MHCFR00700__coassemble_1124_pt1 | contig 14045 bp, 10 predicted proteins | sample MHCFR00700__metabat2_high_PE_025 | metagenome-assembled genome bin MHCFR00700
TTCGGATTGCTTCGTCCAGTTGGCTGATCTGGCGCTGGTAATTCCAAATCTGGAGATTAGAAGTATCTTCATCAGACAGATTATGGCGATGTTTAAGAAAGAAGTTTCAAAGGACGGGAAACTTCTGGAATCTTTCTGCAATGCATTGGAGCAGGGGAATGCTGCCGAAGTAGAGAAGCTCTTTAGTTCTTATTTAAAGAAATCCATCAGCATTCGGGATACGTTTGTACAAAAGACATTGAAAGAAAACTTTTATCACGGCATCCTTCTTGGAATACTGGAGTATAAAGATGGCTGGATTTTGAAATCCAATAAGGAATCCGGAAATGGATACAGCGATATCTGGATTTACGATGAAGAAAAGGAACTTGGCATAATTATAGAAGTCAAATATGCAGAGGAAAGTCAGTTTGAAGTCGTCTGTCGGGAAGCCATTGCTCAAATCGATAAAAACAGATATGCGGAAGAATTACGGGAAGAGGGCTGCCACTCGATTTTGAAGTACGGCATTGCCTGTTATAAAAAGCGGTGTCAGGTTACTGTAGTAAAAGAAAAAGTAGAATAATAAGACAAGGGGCCGTCAGGAAATAGACGGTTCTAAACAGGGGAAGGTTTGACTCGCATGAGTCACACCTTCCCCTGAAATTTCAAAATCATCATTTCCCCGCTTCATCCATCATGATCCCAGATACTCATCCAACACAGCATCGTCCTTCTTTACAACATACGTACTTCCGCCTTTATCTTCTACATGTTCCACCATGCTGACAAGCAGTACCGGTTTGGCTGCGTTCGGGTCGGTGGTGAAGACGCTGAACCAGCCGATTTCCTGACCGGTAGTTCCCTGCTCGGATTTGAGCTCCGCAGTTCCGGTTTTTCCTGCGAGTTCCGTATCGTTGCGGTGTGCCGCATAGCCGGAGCCGGCCCGGTTGTTGACTACGGATTTCAGATCTTCTGTGAGAATGGATGTATTCTCCTGAGAGATCGCGTTTTCAATCCAAACGGTAGCGGACGGATTGTCTTTGTAAATCAGGTAAGGCTGAATCATGCTTCCGTTATTGGAAAAGGCCGTATACATAACAGCCAGATGAAGCGGATTGGCCAGTACCTGTCCCTGTCCGTAACCGCTGTCGGCAAGCTGGATCTCCTCGGTGATGGAGCCGTCGTTGTCGTACTGGGACTGGGACATCTTGATCTCAAACGGAACAACCTGATTGAAACCAAATTTGTCCAGACCGGCGGTAAACTTGTCTGCTCCGAGATTCAGAGCCGCCTTGGCAAAGAAAATGTTATCTGAGTAAATCAGTGCATTTTCCAGAGTACCCGGTGAATAGTCCTGCAGAGTAGTGACATAATAGCTGCCCCAGCTGGAGTCTTTCTGCCAGCTTGTGCCATTGCTTCCATAATCCTGATTCGGATCGATTGTTCCTTCTGCCAGACCGATGGCTGCTGTAAACGGCTTCAACGTGGAGCCCGGAGCGAAGGTCTGACGGAAGCGGTTGTAAAGAGGCTGGCTTTCGTCATTGTTCAGCGTATCCCACTGATCGGTAGTAAGACCGAGAATGAACTGGTTTGTGTCGTAGGATGGTGTACTTACAAGGGCAAGCACCTCGCCGGTGTACGGGTTCATAGCGACGGAGCAGCCTTCATCTTCCTGGAACTGTTCGTACAGAGACTGCTGCAGTGTAATATCAATGGTCAGCCGGATATCCTCACCATCTGTCTTTTCCTGATAGGCGAGAACAGACTTCTGTTCCCCGTTTTCATCTTCGATGACTATGGTATAACCGTTTTTCCCGCGTAGTTCGTCTTCATACAGAGATTCCAGCCCGCTTTTTCCGATGACGCTGTCAGAAGAGTATCCTTCGTCCGGATGTTCTTCCAGATCTTCGGCAGTGACGCTGGACACGTATCCGATCAGATGTGCGGCGGCTTCTCCGTAAGGGTAGTTTCTGACTTCTACAGTAGAGAGCATCACACCGGAAATCTCGAGAAGCTGGCTTCGAAGATCCGCATCGGAAGCGGAGATGGTTGTCAGCGGCACGAAAGAGTCATCTGTCACCCAGCCCTGTGAGAGTTCGGATTCGATGGCGTCACTGGTCATCCCGAGAAGTTCTGCCAGTGTCTCAACATCCGCAGAATGATCTTCGTTCATTTCTCCCGGGACAAGACCGACGGAATATGCGGTTCCGGTACCTGCAAGTACGACATTGTTTCTGTCAAGGATCTGGCCTCGTGCGGCTTCATCGGTGTAGATCCTTACTTTATCCGTCGCAGTCAGTTCCGGAAAGATCACGCTGTCATCCCAGACAAGGACGATTCCTTTTTCACTGTCAGTTGTAAAGCGAGCGGTATTATCATAAGAAATTTCGCCTGCAAGTGTTGTCAAAGTAACCGAATAGGAAACACTGTCCTTTTCTTCGGATTTGATCTCTACTTTGATATCGGAACAGCCGATTCCTTCGTAAATGTTCTGATTTCTTGAAATGAAATCATCTTTGGAGACATCCCCGGTATCTACAAGATTGTACATCTTTTCATAATCCTGTGAAGTGATATAGGAAAAATAATTCTTCAGAATATCGGAAGGATTCTCTCCTGTACCGCGCAGACGGAAGAAAAGAAATACTCCTGCTGCGATTATGACAATGACTGCCACAATCAGGATCACGGGAAGAACCATGGATTTCTTCCGGGAAGAAGAACGTCTTCTTTTTCGACTCATAAAATGCAATTCCCTCCTTATAAATATAGAATGCAAAAGTATCATATTCTTATTTCATTATATCGGATTTCTATTTGCTTTTCAGCAACTTTAGGAAAAAATAAGAAAAAGTGACAGGACATACTTTTTTCAAAATTTCATCACATGATCACCACAATGAGACATTATAGTAATAAATGTAAAAAGGAAACAAGGATAAAAAAAGGAAGTGCATAATTATGAAAAAACAGTTTTTCAATTTCCATAAAAATACTGAAGAGAACAAAGACAATATGACAAATGATCAGTCACAGGGATACGAAGGATATCAGAATTACCGGAACGATTATCAGCAGAATTACCAGCAGGATTCTTTTTATCCATATGGACAGCAGACTCCGGAGCAGGATCCGCACAAGAAGTCCCCAAAGAAGAGAAAAGGCGTCAAGACGGTCGCGGCAGTTACAGGACTGGCCGTTCTCTTTGGCGGCATAGCAGGAGGAGCATTTTATGGAGTCAATTATCTGGTGGGCGGAAGCGGCAGCTCTTCCAATCAGATTGCGCAGGCGGATACAGCAAGTCTGACACAGGTCTCCTCAGGGACAATCAATACAGATCTGACGGATCTGGTCAAAGCGAGCATGCCGTTTGTTGTATCGATCCAGAATATGTCAGTGGAAGAAGTACAGAACTTCTTCGGCGGTACATCCCAGCAGGAATCCACGAGTGTAGGTTCCGGTATTATCATCGGAGAGAATGATACAGAGCTTCTGATTGTGACGAATGCTCATGTAGTAGAGAATGCAAATACCCTGACAGTAACATTTAATGATGAAACCAGTCTGGAAGCCAATATCAAGGGTTCCGATTCCGATAAAGACCTTGCGGTTGTAGCTGTTCCGCTTGACAGCATCAGCAGTGATACAAAGTCAGCAATCAAGACAGCAACTCTTGGCGATTCTGACGCACTGCAGGTTGGAGAGGAAGTCATTGCAATCGGTAACGCACTTGGATACGGACAGTCCGTAACGAACGGAATTGTAAGTGCCAAGGACAGAGAGATCAGCGGATATGACGGAACTCTGATTCAGACAAACGCAGCGATCAATCCTGGCAACAGCGGCGGAGCGCTTTTGAATACAAAAGGTGAGGTTATCGGCATCAACTGTGCGAAGATCAGCGACTCCTCCGTGGAGGGTATGGGATATGCCATCCCGGTTTCCGAAGTTTCTGATATTATTCAGAACCTGATGAACCAGCAGACAAAGACAAGAGTAAGCGAGGAGGAAAGAGGAAGTCTCGGAGTTCAGGTAATGGATATCGATGAGACAACGGCAGAACGTTACGGAATGCCACAGGGCGTTTATATTACAGGGCTTACACAGGATAATACAGATTCCGACCTGCAGCGTGGATATATTATTACCGCGTTGAATGGAACAACCATCTCAGATACCAGCGATCTCCAGAATGAACTGGGCTACTACCGTGCAGGAGAAGATGTTACGCTGACTGTACAGTCCGCAGGATCAGACGGGGAATACACCTCCCAGGATATTACAGTGACACTGATTTCCAGCCAGTCAAATCAGTAGGTCCGGCATACTACTTGATTTTTCCGGATACAGACCATATAATATGGTTGTACATCATGACAGGAGTGAAACGATGAACAGATACCGGAAAGAACATGACAACAAGTGGTATGAGATTACACTGAAAGATGAAAGTGTCAAGCTCGTAAAAGGGCAGCAGTCCATACCGGCGGTTAAACGAAAATATAAAGGACAGATCCGGTCAATCAGGCGGATTTCCATGCAGGGCCTGCAGGGCAGGCAGAAGGAGAGACTTGGAAATTATATCGCGTTTCTGGATCTGGAATATAATACAGGGGATCAGAATAAATACCCGACGGAAATCATTTCCGTCGGGATATTGATCGTTGAGAGGAAAAGTATGAAGGAAAAAGAATCATACTATTCTCTTGTACGCCCTAAATTTAATACTGTGCTGAATCCATACTGCATGGAGCTGACAGGACTCAGACAGGTGGAAGTCGACCACGCGCCTGGATTCGGCCGGGTTTTTCGTGAAGTGCTGGATCTGTATCGTAAATGGAACATCCGGCAGACCTTTGTCTTTGGAAGCGCGGATAAGCCGGTCTTTCTGGATAATCTGCTTCTGAATGAAGAGGAAGAGGAGCTGTACCGGATCGGTGAAGGAATGAGGGATATTTCGCTTCAGTTATTTTTTACTTTATTTGGAAAGGACGGGAGTCTTTCCCTGGAAAAGATGGGAAGAATCCTGAATGTCTCGGTGGATGGAGCACTTCACAATGCGCTGAACGATGCGAGGCTTCTTTATTTATGCTATCGCGCAGTGATAAAGGGTGAGATTCCGCAGGACAGGCTTTCCATGGCCAGGGAGGAGCTTTTGATACGTGAGGTCTATCAGAAAAGCCGAAAATTTGAAGAGCCGATGACCGGATATCCGGAGGAGAAAAAACAGGCAGCCTACGCATTGATCGAGGAGCTGATGAGTACGGTAAAGACGGACTCGCTTCGGGAGAAAGGAAAGGTTCTGGCGCTTTGCGATGACATTCTTCTGATGACGGGGGAGAAAGCACGCTATCAGAGAGAGTATTTTCACTGGATTTAAGAATGACAAAAAAGGAGAACGTATATGCTTCAGATCAAACACATACGAAAGGAGTACAGGACGGGGAAACTGGTGCAGAAAGCACTTGATGATGTTAGTCTGAATTTAAGAGACAATGAATTTGTCGCGATCCTCGGACCGAGCGGTTCCGGAAAAACGACACTTCTGAATATTGTCGGAGGGCTGGACCGTTATGACAGCGGAGACCTGATTATCAACGGGATATCGACAAAGAAGTATAAGGACAGAGACTGGGATTCCTACAGAAACCATACGATCGGATTCGTTTTTCAAAGCTACAATCTGATTCCGCACCAGACCATTCTGGCTAATGTAGAGCTGGCTCTTACGATTTCCGGAGTCGGAAAGGCGGAAAGGAGAGAGCGGGCACAGAAGGCGCTGGAAGAGGTGGGACTGGGGGAACAGTCGCACAAAAAACCGAACCAGCTTTCCGGAGGACAGATGCAAAGAGTTGCGATTGCGCGTGCCCTTGTCAATGACCCGGATATCCTGCTGGCGGATGAGCCGACGGGGGCGCTGGACAGCGCGACGAGTGTCCAGGTAATGGATCTTTTAAGGGAAGTGGCCAAGGACCGGCTGGTTGTCATGGTCACCCATAACCCGGAGCTGGCAGAGGAGTACGCGACCCGGATCGTTAATCTGAAAGATGGCAGGATCCGGTCGGATTCCAATCCATATGAGGTGGATGAAACTGCAATGAAGCAGCCGGAGCATCAGAACATGGGAAAATCATCCATGTCACTTTTGACTGCATTATCCCTTAGTTTTATTAATCTGAGGACAAAAAAGGCGCGGACGCTTCTGACCTCCTTTGCGGGATCAATCGGAATTATCGGAATTGCATTGATTCTTGCGCTTTCTACAGGTGTCAATCAGTATATTCAGTCAGTGGAAGAGGATACACTTTCGGAGTATCCGCTCGAAATCCAGAGCACGGGGATTGATATGACCGCCATGCTCGGAGACGGAGGCGGGGAAGAGAAAGAGGCCGGCGACGTGGATGTGATCCAGATGGTCAGCAATATGTTTTCTACCATGGATTCCAATGATCTGGAATCCTTAAAAAAGTATCTGGAGAGCGGTGAGAGTGATATCAAAGACTATACCAATGCGGTGGAATACTCTTATTCTGTATCTCCGCAGATTTACCGTGAAGATGGAGATTCCATCCGGCAGGTGAATCCGGACCGCTCATTTGATGCACTTGGATTCGGATCAGCCTCCGGGTCCAACAGTATGATGTCCTCCATGATGAGTACGGACATGTTTTATGAAATGCCGGAAAATGAAAATCTCTATAAAGGGCAGTACGATGTAAAGGCCGGTCGATGGCCGGAGAATTATAATGAGTGTGTGGTTGTCCTGACGGCAAACGGGAATGTCAGTGACTTTATGCTTTATACACTCGGACTTCGGGATGCTGTGGAACTGGATGAGATGATCCGGCAGTTTATCAATGAAGAAGATATCGAAACACCGGAAGATATGGGAAGCTATTCCTATGAAGATTTTCTCGGTATTACCTTTAAACTGGTCAACAGTGCGGACTATTATACGTACGACAGTCAGTATGGTGTCTGGACAGACAAATCCGGCAATGAAACCTATATGAAAGATCTCGTGAAAAACGGGGAAGATCTCAAGGTAGTAGGTGTTGTCCAGCCTGCAGAAGATGCCAATGCAGTGGCACTTTCTTCCGGAATCGGCTACCCGTCTTCTTTGACCCGGCATGTGGCAGAAGAGGCGGAAGACAGTGAGATCGTAAAACAGCAGATTGCGAATCCAGACGTCAATGTCTTTACCGGGGAGGCGTTCGGTGAGACAGAAAGCCAGAACGGGCTGGATATGAACTCGTTATTTACCGTCAATACGGATGCACTGGAAAATGCTTTTCAGTTCAACAGCGATGCGCTCTCAGGCAGCCTTTCCGGGGCAGTGGATTTTTCCGACCTGTTCCAGATGGATGGAAACACTCTGGACCTTTCCGGAATGGTGGATCTTTCCGGAATCCGGATCGAGCTTCCGGATGCAGGCAGTCTGAATCTGAATGATCTGATGGGGAATCTGAACCTGACTGTTTCGGCGGAAGGGATGACAAAACTGGCGGGAAATCTGATTTCCGGCTATCAGGACTACGCAAAAGAGCATCCGGAGGCAGATTATTCGGGGCTGAGCGAAGACTTTGCAGGATATTTGAAAAGTACGGACGCACAGAAGATTCTCAAAGAAAATATTCTGGAGATCATTGAATCAAACGGCGGCGTCACCGCATCGGTTGAACAGATTCAGAACCTCTTCCGTGAAGTTTTAAGCGGTTTTATGGAGTATGCGTCGGAGCATGGATATACGGATTCGGAGAGGTTTGATGAATATCTTCTGGAATACCTTCAGACACCGGCTGCGGCAGAGATCATCAACAGTTGGGGCAGCAGAATCTTTGATTCTGTACAGGATATTTCCATCACCACAGAGCAGCTTCAGAAGATTGCCCGGGAGATGGCAGCCGGATATCTGGATTACGCAGAAAAGAATCAGCTTCCGGATCTGACAAAGATGGATGACTATTTTGTCAGCTACCTGAATACAGATGCGGGGAAAGAAGCGCTTTCCTCCGGAATTTCGGAGATAGTTGATATGGAGAGCCTGCAGTCGCAGGTTGGTACGGCCCTTGAAACTTATATGAAAGAAGTGATGGGCGCGTATACAGGCGCAATTTCCAACGCACTGGAAACTCAGATCAGCTCTGCCATGAGCCAGGTGGTAAGCCAGATGAGCAGCGGAATGGAGACGGTGATGCAAAGAGCGATGAGCCGGGTGGGAACGAGCCTTCAGGAGGCCATGGGAGATGCCATGACCATCGATGCAGACGCCTTTGCCAATGCGTTTGAAATGAACATGAGTGAGGAGGAGCTCTCCGAGCTGATGATGTCCATGCAGTCTACGGGAGAGACTTCCTATGACAGTAATTTAAGAAATCTGGGATATGTGGATTTTGATGTCCCGACAGGTATTGCCATTTATCCAAAGGATTTTGAGAGTAAAGAAGAAGTCGTAAAGATTCTGGACGGCTATAATAGTCAGATGGAGGCACAGGGAAAAGACGAGCAGGTGATCACCTACACAGATATGGTTGGTACTCTTATGTCTTCGGTTACGGATATTATCGATATTATCAGCTATGTACTGATCGCCTTTGTGGCCATTTCTCTGGTGGTTTCTTCCATCATGATCGGTGTCATTACCTACATCAGCGTGCTGGAGCGGAAAAAGGAAATCGGAATTCTCAGGGCCATTGGTGCCTCAAAGGGGAATATTTCCCAGGTGTTCAATGCGGAGACCTTTATCATCGGGCTTTGCGCCGGGCTCATTGGAATCGGGCTTACCCTTCTGCTTCTCATACCGGGAAATGCATTGATCCATCATCTTGCAGATACGAATGAGGTAAGCGCCGTGCTCCCTGTAGTGCCGGCACTGATTCTGATCGCGTTAAGTGTCGTACTTACGTTGCTTGGCGGATTGATTCCTTCCAGAAAAGCTGCAAAGAGTGATCCGGTGACAGCGCTTCGTACCGAATAAAATTTTGCAGAACCTCTTGACCGGTTGTAACAACCGCCTGCTATAATCATATGGTTATCTGAACTATATGGTAAAAAGGCAGGAGCCGCTTAAGAAAAACGAGTAGACAAAGAAACAGGAAATTCCGGGTAAAGGAGGAGATCGTATGTACAACCTGCAGCTTGAAACTTTTATTGTAGTAGCGGATCTGGGCAGCTTCAACAAGGCGGCAGAGGCGCTTTATATCACGCCGCCGGCTGTCACAAAGCAGATCAATCTCCTTGAAAAAGATCTGGGGCTGACCTTGTTTGTCCGTACCCACCGGGGGCTGGCTCTGACAGAGGCGGGGAAGTCTCTGTACCGTGATGCGAAATATATTATTCAGTACTGCAAAGACTCGGTCGAACGGGCTAAAAAGGCCATGCAGGAGAAGGATAATGTGATCCGGATCGGGACTTCACCGATGACGCCGGCGGCGCCTCTTGTGCAGGCATGGTCCACAATCCAGAAAAACTACCCGGATATCAAGCTGCAGATGGTTCCTTATATGAACAGCGTGGAGAATGCGAGGGAGATTTTGAAAAGCCTCGGGAAGAATATTGATATTGTAGCGGGGATTTTCGATGAAACGATGCTGAAGCTTCGTCAATGCTCCGGGCTGGAACTGTCCAGGCAGCAGATCTGCTGTGCGGTATCAGTCAATCACAGGCTTGCCCGGAAAGATCTTCTGACTTTTCAGGATCTTTATGGAGAAAATTTCCTGATGATGCATCGTGGATGGAGCAATTATGTAGATGAGCTTAGAGATGATATCTGGAAAAATCATCCGCAGATCCATGTGGTGGATTTTGATATTTACAGTCTCGACATTTTCAACCAGTGCGAGAACAGTAATGACATTTTGATGGCGGTGGAAAACTGGAAAGATGTCCATCCGCTTCTGAAAGTGATCCCGGTGGAATGGAAATATACGATTCCGTATGGAATTCTGTATTCTCCGGAGCCGACAGATCTTGTAAAAAAATTTTTAAAAGCAATGCAAAAGGCGGTTCAGGCATGAGAAACTTTATGACAGAAAGAAACTACCGTACAGGAATGGCAGCATTTGCGCTTCTGTGCAGTCTGACTCTGACTGCATGTCAGGGGACGCAGAATACGGACGGCAGCAGTCAGAAGGAATCCACGAGAGATTTTTTTGCCATGGATACCTATATGACATTTACCGCATATGGAGACGGTTCCGAAGAAGCGTTGGAAAAGGCGGAGAAAGAGATTCAGACACTGGAATCCGAGTGGTCTGTTACAGATGAAAACAGCGAGATCTATGCGGTCAACCACAGCAATGGAAATGTGGTGACGCTCAGCGAGGATACCGCCGGTATTGTCAGCTTTGCCCTGGAAATGGCAAAAGAGACCGATGGAGCACTGGAGCCTACCATTTATCCGGTGCTGACGGCCTGGGGATTTACGACTGATGAAAACCGGATTCCGGGAAGTGAGGAAATCCAGTCGCTTCTTGAGCGTGTCGGCTATGAAAAAGTGGAGCTGAACGGGCAGGAAATCCGTCTGCCGGAAGGAATGGAGCTGGATCTGGGCGCTGTAGGAAAGGGTTATGCGGGAGATCTGACAGCAGAGATTGTGAAAGAGAGCGGAGTAACGTCGGCTCTTTTAAATATCGGCGGTAATATTCAGACCGTGGGCTCCAGACCGGATGGAAATGACTGGCGGCTTGCCATACGGAGTCCTTACGGAGACGGAGAGGTCGGCGTGCTTGAGGTATCGGACTGCGCCGTGGTGACCTCTGGAAATTATGAGCGGTATTTTACCGGAGAGGACGGCAAACGATACGGCCATATCATTGATCCAAAGACCGGATACCCGGTGGATAACGGACTGGCCTCTGTGACCATTGTGACGGAGGAAGGGAAAATGGGAGATGCCCTTTCCACCTCCATGTTCGTAAAAGGACTGGAAGGCGCACAGGAATACTGGAAATCCCACGAGGGATTTGACATGATTCTGATGACGGAAGATGGAGAAATCTATCTGACAGAAGGCATCGAGGACAGTTTTACCTTGACCGACAGCTTCAGCAATATGGAGAAGCATATCATCAGAAGATAGACGATTTGACTAAAAAGAGAATCAGAATAGAGGAAGAGTATTTTCATGTATAGCGGATGAAAGTACTCTTTTTTGATGTGCAGTAACCCAAAGGTATATACTGGGCAACTTATCGAATCTACTTCATACCGGAGGACTCCGTTATAATAAAAGCAGCAAAGGAGGTAGATCATATTGTGGCACAGGTGTAGAAGGAAGAGGCGGGTAGCGTTCGCGTTTGTTCTCTGTCTGGCTTTTGGGATTCTGATCCCGGGATGCAGTCAGGAAAACAACGAATCTTCATGGAATTCATCGGAATCCGTTTCTGATGAGGAAAATCGTGCAGATACGTCATCCGGTACGGGAAGTGGAACGGAAGGAGCTTATACGCTGGATACCAGAGTGGAAGAAGTGATCGAAGATCCGGTATTCGGAGACTATGGACGGCTCGTTTTCCCGGCGGACAGGACCATTGATGAAGACCTTACCCTGCGGGATGTGGGAGATATTCTGACATGGTACAATAACGTCAATTCGGACCGGACGGTGGAGATCGTCAATTATCTGCGGGAACAGGCACAGTCCGGGGAACAGATTTTCTATGACATTTATACAAAGGAAGAAAAAGAGGAAGATCCGGACAAGGAAAATACAGGATTGTTTTTCTTCCGTGGAAATCCGGGAGAAAAGTTTGCCATTACAAATGCGGGAGGCGGGTTTGCCTATGTGGCTGCCATGCATGACAGTTTCCCTCATGCCATGGAACTCTCTGAAAAAGGCTACAATGCCTTTGCGCTGATTTACCGGCCGGGCGCCCAGACTGCCTGTGAGGATCTGGCAAGAGCCATTGCCTTTATCCACGAACATGCAGACGAACTGCCGGTAGATGTCACGGACTATTCCCTCTGGGGCGGATCCGCAGGAGCCCGGATGGCAGCATGGCTTGGCTCTTACGGGACGGCAGCTTTCGGTGAGGAAGACTATCCTGCTCCGGCGGCTGTGATCATGCAGTACACCGGGCTGTCCGATGTGACAGGAGACGAACCGCCGATCTATGCGTGTGTAGGGACAAATGACGGAATCGCCGATTACCGGACGGTGCAAAATTATATTAGCCGGATATCGGATCGGGGAACCGATACGGAGATCGAAGTGTTTGAAGGGTTAAGCCATGGCTTTGGTCTTGGCGAGGGAACTGTGGCGGAAGGATGGATCGACCGCGCAGTCAGCTTCTGGGAAAGAAATATGAATCAAAATGCAGGAGGAGAAGAGTAATGAAAACAAGAATATTAGGACAGGATCTGGAAGTTTCTGCTATCGGACTTGGATGTATGGGGATGAGCCATGCCTACGGTCCGGCGGCAGACAAAAAAGAAATGACGGAGCTTCTGGCAAAGTCTGTGGATCTGGGATACACCTTTTTTGCTTTATAGGAAATTGCGTTTTTGGAGCAGTCAAAAAAAGAACGCATGTTCATCGAACATATGTTAGATAAACGTGCGTTTGGGTATGACAATAAGACGTTGGCAGGATCAGAAGATATAGAAACCTTCTTCGCCAAAACCATCGTCAAATGGATCATCTTCATTTAAGAAATAATCCATATCCAGAAGATCATCCTCGCTCATACGGCGAATGTCCTCGGATGTCATTCCTTCCGGCGGATTATCCATATATTTTTTTCGCAGTTTCTCTGTACTTGGATCCATATATACAGCCCTCCTTTAGGAGGAGTATACCACAGGAATAAGATTTGGAGAAGTCATGCAGAGGACCTCTTTCCACGAGAACGGGACATGGCTTTCTCGTACATTTCTTCCAGAGAAACACGTTTATGATTGAAATAAAGCTCTAAGAACAGCATGGTTGTACCGCATTCACATTTGATCGGGTCATAACCAAAGGAAGAAAGGATGGCGGTACGCCACTGGTTAAAACTCCTGTAAATGTGGTGTTTTTCCCGGGAAATGGTCCTGCGGAGTTTTTTATCAATCTCCCTGTGCCTGGCATAAATGCCGCCATAGCGGATCATCTTAAAATGTTTTTCCGGGATATGACGGACCAGACGCTGTATAAATTCCATGACCGGGATAGTCTCTTCCACATATTGATCATCTTCATGGCGATTGTAATGGAAGGTAACGAAGTCAGCATCATAGTTGTCAATGCGGGAAGTAGCGATCACCGGACGGCCGAGATAGCGGCCGATATATTTGATAGCAGTTTTCGGGTCACAGTTATTGGGTTTGGCATAGACATAGAAGCCGTCTTTGTGTTCCTGGTAGCAGCGAGCCTTCACCTTTTTAAAAGAAGGGCCGATCTTAGCCTCCAATTCATTCAGGAGAGCAGTACGGAAAGCGTTGCGCAGATAAGTATAGTTGAAATGATGAGTCTTGCGCCAGAAAGCATTGTCGCTGTAACCGCCCTCAGAAATAAGACAATGGATATGAGGGTTCCATTTGAGGTCCCTGCCGAAGGTATGGAGGACCATGATGAAACCGGGAGTGAAGTTCATGGATTTATTCTGCTTAAAAAACATACGGGAGACAACGCTGTTTACGGCATGGAAAAGACAGTCGAGGAGGGAGCGGTCATTGAGAAAAAAGTCCCGGAGCTGTTCATCAATGGTAAAGACACAATGGCGGTGAGGGACATCAATAAGTTTAAAGGACATAGAGGTAGTACGATCCATGGCATATTTATTTCCACAGGTAGGGCAGAAACGGCTGTGGCAGCGGAAAGGGACAAATTTCAGCTTACCGCAGGAAGGGCAGCCATACATGGCCCCGCCAAAGGAAGAATCGCCACAATTGATCATCTTATCGATATTTTCCACTTCAGTTTTTCTGGGGTGGAGAGTATATATAATTTCTTCATAATGGTCTTTAAAAATGGTTTGTAATATATTCATAAGTCTATTATGCAGGAAAAACACATAAAAAGAAACCCCCAATTCCCCCATGAATGGGGGCTAGGGGGCTGAAGTGTCGAAGACACTTTTTTA
>MHCFR00700__coassemble_1264_pt1 | contig 12714 bp, 13 predicted proteins | sample MHCFR00700__metabat2_high_PE_025 | metagenome-assembled genome bin MHCFR00700
ATATTTTTCTTGTATGCCTCTACGCCCGGCTGATTAAATGGATTTACGCCAAGAATATATCCGCTGACGCCGCAGGCAAATTCAAAGAAGTAGAACAGCTCTCCAAGGTAGAATTCATTCTGCTCCGGAATATTTACCATCAGGTTCGGTACATTACCGTCTGTGTGAGCAAGTACTGTTCCGTTCATTGCACTCTTGTTTACAAAGTCAACGGTTTTTCCTGCAAGGTAGTTCAGGCCGTCAAGATCAACCGGTTCTTCTCCGATGATCACTTCTTCTCTGGATTTCTCTACATTCAGTACAGTCTCGTACATGATGCGGCTTCCGTCCTGGATAAACTGTCCCATGGAGTGGAGATCTGTTGTCAGATCCACAGACGCCGGGAAGATACCTTTCTGGTCTTTTCCTTCGCTTTCTCCATAGAGCTGTTTCCACCACTCGGATACATAGTGGAGACTTGGCTCATAGTTTGCAAGTACTTCCACTGCTTTTCCTTTTGCGTGAAGAATATTTCTAACTGCTGCATACTGAAGTGCATCGTTTTCCTCAAACGGAAGCTCCAGCGCTGCCTTTCTTCCGGATGCAGCTCCTTCCATAAGCTTTGTAATGTCAGCTCCGCTTGCTGCGATCGGCAGAAGTCCTACCGCTGTCAGAACAGAGAAACGTCCTCCCACATCATCCGGAACTACAAAGGACTCATATCCTTCTTCTGTAGCAAGATTTTTCAGTGCTCCTCTTGCCTTGTCTGTCGTAGCGTAGATACGCTTTGCTGCTTCCTCTTTTCCGTATTTCTTTTCCAGCATCTCTTTGAAAATGCGGAACGCGATAGCCGGTTCAGTAGTCGTACCGGATTTAGAAATAATATTTACAGAAAAATCTCTGTCTCCGATCACTTCAATCAGATCATGAAGATAGGTGCTGCTGATGCTGTTTCCTACAAAGTAAATCTCAGGCGTCTTACGTGCCTCTTTGGAAATATTATTATAGAAACTATGTCTTAAAAATTCGATCGCAGCTCTTGCTCCCAGATAGGAACCGCCGATTCCGATTACAAGAAGCACATCGGAATCTCCTTTGATCTTCTCAGCCGCTTTCAAAATTCTGTCAAACTCTTCTTTATCATAATCTACCGGAAGGTCGATCCATCCAAGGAAGTCATTTCCTGCTCCTGTGCGCGCAAGCAGCTTGTCCTTCGCCGCCAGTGCAATGTCTTTCATAGACTCCATTTCATGTTCCTTGATAAACAGATCTGCTTTTGAATAGTCAAATGTTACCTTTGCCATCACTTTACCCATCCTTTCTATCATTATATATAGGTATAAATTACTAGGTATATTTTAGCAAAAGGCATTCTATTAATCAAGTTAAAAACTCGGCAAGGATCTGGCGTATCATTTCCTCATCCTGCCGCCGCTTTTCTTTCCGTTCCTCCTCCTCTTTCGCTTTCTCCTGCTCTTCCTTCATCAAAGTAACAAGCTCCGACTCTATTTCCTCGCCTTTGCCTTCCTCCCCGACTTCCGTTTCCTCCGGAGCAAATTCCATCAGATTTTCCTCTAACGGCACTTTCTCTTCCTCTTCTTTTGCAGAAAACACAACAGCATTTTCTTCTGACTTTTCTTCCTCCATCACGCTTTCTTCCTCTTCCGTCCGGAAATTTTCCTCTGTTTCCTCCATCCGGGTTATCTTTTCATATTTACGTGCATATGTATTTTCCAGGAACTCTATCATATAGTTTTTTGCCGCTTCCAGCTGGTAGCTTTCATCTGTGACCATCCTGAGCGCAAACAAAAGCAGCGCTCCCGCAATACCGGCTGCCGCATACTGCCCCACATTTTCCAAAGGTGCATCCTGGGTGTATGCTGCCGCTGCCCCTGCCGCTCCAAATACCAGGCAGCCCCATGCCGTCGCTTTTTCCATCTGCCGCCAGCTGTGCAGTTTTATCCACAGTACTTTGTATTCATACATATATTTATCCACAAACGCCCGGATATTCTGCACCTTATCACTCACCATACATGCATGTTCAAATTTGGCCCGGACAAGCTTCATCAGCGGGTGCAGGCTTTTTCCCATCCTTCCCGCCTCCCGCACCAGTCGCCTGAGTGTCAGACTGACAATGATCTTGCTGAAGATTCCCAGTATACACATCACTCCGACTGCGTAAAATAACACCCCATGTTTCCATACTGCTTCCAACATAAAAAGAGCCTCCTCCGTTTTTTTGTTTATCCCAAGTATAACTGAAAACTACGGAAAAAGGCTCTGTAACCGTTCTACATATTTTTTATGCCGCCCTGCAAAACCGGGCGGTTTTTGACGTTTTTTCGCTCTATTATTTCTTGATTTCCGGCACCAACGCCTCAATCAGCCTTACACTATGGCGTATTGCCGCCGCTTCAAAGGCCGGATAGTCTACCAATGCACTGTTGTCAGCTTTATCCGAAATTGCCCGAATGATGACGCACGAAATTTTGTTAAGGTAAGCCGTATGCGCGATCGCAGCCCCCTCCATCTCCGTGCATTTTGCGTCAAAAAGACTGATCAGCTGCTCTTTCTTCTCACTTGAAGAAACAAACTGGTCTCCGCTTACAATCCTTCCTGTCCATGTACGGATATCCGGATTTGCCTTTTCATTGACCTCTTTTGCCAGTTTCACCAGCTTTTCATCTGCCGGAAACGAGAAAGTATCCATCTGCGGGATCTGACCCACCGGATCTCCAAATGTGCTTGCATCCATGTCATGCTCTACTGCGTCTGTTGAAATCACAATATCTCCGATATCAATCGCCGCATCCAGAGATCCCGCGATTCCTGTATTGATAATCACATCCACTCCAAACCGGTCCACAAGAATCTGCGCACACACTGCGGCATTGACCTTGCCAATCCCGCTCCTTACTACGACAACTTCTTTCCCCGAAAGTTTTCCTCTGCAAAAAGAAAGAGACGCCGCCGAAACAACCTCTTCTATTTCCATGCTTTTCTTTAATTCTGCAACTTCATCTTCCATTGCTCCGATAATTCCAATCATGCTTTCGACCTCCTTTTCCTCACAGTATAACAAATTTTTGTATGTATACCTAGCATATTTTTTCTTTCTTTGTTATAATTCTTTTTCGGAAGGGAAACAGAAACGGAGGAATCAATATGAAGTACAGGCCAACTGGCGTATGTTCAAAAGAAATTGAATTTGATCTTGACGATCAGCATCGTATTCACAACGTTGTTTTCACCGGCGGCTGCAACGGCAATCTGCAGGGAATCGCAAGCCTTGTTGAAGGCATGGAAGCGGACGAAGCGATCCGCCGCCTCTCGGGCATTAAATGCGGCTTTAAAAGCACCTCCTGCCCGGATCAGCTTGCTCACGCACTTCAGGCCGGACTAGCTAATAAATAATAAATAAGGGCAAAAAAAGATTCCGCTGTTCGGGATACACTCCCGTCATGCGGAATCTTTTCTTTTGCCTACATAGAAACATTACTGTTCATTTTCGAAAAGATCTATGATATAGGAAACGCATGGTTCCCTATATCATAAGCACTAACCGAAGAAAGCCGGTTAAGAAATGACACGGAAGAGCTATTGGGGCTACTGCTCCATTGGTGTTTCCTGCCCTTTCGGGCAGTAGTTTGGGTTTTCTCAATGTAAGGACTAAAAGATAGTAAAGCCGTAGGGCTTCCTTTTTTCATTTTTTTGTATGGAGCAGTAACCTCAATAACTCTCCCGTGGACCATTTAATCTTTTCTGCCTGTAAACAAATCATTCCATATTCAATTTTCTTCTTCCTGTGTTTTCACACACTAGATGTAGAGTCCGTTTGTTCCCGAACTGCTCACATCTGAATTCGCATAGTGAACACACGCCACACGATAATAGTAGCCTTTTGGTACCGTCAATGTTTTGTAGGACGTAACTGCAATTGCATTCTTCTTGGTGCTAGTCCAAGATGTATAATGTTTCCAAGACCCACCCACTTTTCGCTCTACATTCACATTGATACTAACTTCGGAGACAACTTTCTGAGCGGTCGTGCTTCCTCCGGCTGTGATTTTTCCATCACCAGGCTTACTGATTTTGGAATAACCACTCTGAAGGTATACTCCTCTTGGCTGTGCCGCAATGTATCCGATCTGCTCAGCATTCTCCTCTGATGCCTTTACCATCTGACCGGATACTCCGAATACCAATGCCACTGCTACCATCATCGTCGCTACCTTTGATAGTAACTTTTTTCTTTTCATATTTTCGCTCCTCTAATATATAGACGCACGAACTTCCAAAATCTTTCGCTTTTTTTTTAAAAAAATGAAGATTTTCCAAAATTTTTTCAAATTCATCCTTTTCGATGATTCCAGTGAGAATATATGTTACGTCTTTGTATTCAAATCTTGCTGAAAATTCCTGCTGATTCGATTCTTCAATTAAATATTCAGTTACTTCAATTTTAGTGTTTTTTACAGTTTTGACATATTCATCAACAATTGTATCTTCAATATCATATCCAAATGAAAAATCTTGATAAATAGGAGCCATAAAATACATAAATACATTTTCTCCATATTGATAATAAATAGTTGATGATAAAAAGTCCGGTTCCAGTATATAATCTACCATTTCCATATTGGTTGGTTTATAATCTAACCGTACTGGATCAAATCCAAATTCCTGTTTTATTTCTTCAAACACTTTTTCAGAGTTATCTTGATTATATATTGCTTTATCATCTTTTTCTGTATCAATCTGTGTATTTTTTCGACCATTCATCCACTGCTTTACCGTCTCAGCCACAAATCCCCCATCACCAAAACTCGTCATCCCTACCCCAAGCACCGCGATAAGTGCCACGGCAAGGGCAACGCTCGTCTTTTTCCTTCGTTTTCTCACGCGTACTTTTGGGGGCTGGCTTCCCTGTGCGGTTTGGATTTCGGACTGACTTTCAGGCTGCCTTTCTTCTGCGCCTGCCGCCAGTTCCAGTGACTCCGGGGCGAGTTCTTCGGAGAATTCTTCCCGCGCCTTCTCTTCCCGGCGGAGCTGCAGTTCTTTTCCGAGGCGCAGGGCCTCCTTATCTGCTTCTGACAGATTTTCATATGCTTCTCTCTGCCGCCGGATTTCTTCTGCCTGTTTCCATATTTTATTTTTCAGTTCCGGATCCGGCCCTGATTCTGTCAGAGGTGGATCCTGCTCTACTTCTTCTTTTATCCGTGCTGACTCTTTCTCCAGCTCTTCCTGCAGGAACTCTTTCATGAGTTCATCTTCTTTTTTCATTTCGTCCCCCTTTTTTTGCGTTTTCTTTCCTCCGACTTGACCTTTATTTCAATTCTGTTTAATATAAATAATCATAAAAGCATTTTCGGAGGCATGCCATGAAACGTATCATTTTAACCGGCGGCGGTACTGCCGGGCATGTTACACCAAACATCGCCCTTCTTCCCCGCCTGAAAGAACTTCAATATGACATTCACTATATCGGGTCTTATAATGGAATTGAAAAAGATCTGATCGAACCTTTTCATATTCCATACCACGGGATTTCTTCCGGCAAGTTGCGCCGTTATTTCAGCATGAAAAATTTTACGGATCCGTTCCGTGTATTAAAAGGATTTTATGAGGCAAATAAGTTAATCAAGACATTGAAGCCGGATGTGATCTTTTCCAAGGGCGGTTTTGTCAGCGTACCGGTTGTCATGGCCGGCAAGCGGAATCATGTCCCGACTATCATTCATGAGTCAGACATCACGCCTGGTCTCGCCAACAAGCTTTCCATGCCGTCGGCGACAAAGATCTGCTGCAATTTCCCGGAGACATTAAAGAATCTTCCGGCAGACAAAGCGGTGCTCACAGGCTCACCGATCCGGCAGGAACTGCTTACAGGCGATAAGGAGGCAGCAAGGAAATTCTGCCATTTCACTTCCCAAAAGCCTGTTATTCTCGTGATCGGCGGAAGCCTCGGCGCTGCTGCAGTTAATCAGGCTGTACGGAACATTCTTCCAAAACTTCTGGAAAGCTTTCAGGTGATCCATCTCTGTGGAAAAGGAAAGCTGGATGAGTCTTTGACCCGGGTGGAAGGTTATGCACAGTTTGAATACATTCAAAAAGAACTGAAAGATCTTTTTGCGCTGGCCGACATTGTCATTTCCCGTGCCGGTGCCAATGCAATCTGTGAGCTTCTGGCTCTGCGTAAACCAAATATCCTGATCCCGCTTCCTGCAAACGCCAGCCGCGGAGATCAGATCCTCAATGCCCGTTCCTTTGAGCGTCAGGGATTCAGCATTGTCCTGGAAGAAGAATCACTTACAGACGAAATTCTTCTGGATACTGTCCACCGCCTGTATCAGGATCGTGATACATATACAAAGGCAATGAGCGATTCCGGCATGCAGAATTCGATCGAGACAATTATTGATCTCATTGTCCGGGCTTCGCAAAAATAGTGTTCCATAAAAGCTCTGAAATCAAAAAATAGGTGTCGAATCGGCACCTGTTTTTTTATATTATTTCATTTCTCTGTAATCTGCCTCATATTTTGTTTTCATCCACTTCTTTGCTCTGAACAGCATTGACTGGAATGCCTCCAGACGGATACCCATCTCTTCTGCGATTTCTTTCTGTGGAATTTCCAGCACAAACGCGCGGACAACTGCATCATACCATCTTGGATTGTGCTGATACAGCTCTTCCAGCATCGTACTCGTCAATTCTGTTTCTTTTCTGCGGCGTTCCCGCATGAAAATCAGCTCATCCGGACCTGGTACTTCCTCGCCCATCTGTGCCGTCAATCCCTCATCATCCAACAGCATCTCTAGTTTCCGCCTTCTCATCTGGCTGCAGGCCAGACGATAAGCGGTTGTGCGAAGCCATGACTCAATCGCGTTCTTGTTTCTGATCTTTTCATAACTGGTCAGTAAATTTACAAAAGTGAGTTGGGTAATCTCATCGGCATCCGTCTCATTTTCCGAGTAATACTTTGCTGTTCTCCAGACAATATTTACATATTTATCATAGATATCATTAAATAGTATTTCATCCATATGAGCTTCTTACGCCTTACCCTCTTGTTATTCCCTGTTTTACTCTTCGCTGATTCTGGAAAGTATCTCATTCTTCTGTTCCTCATCAAGTTGTCCCATTTTCCAGCCAAGACCTACTTTATCTCCTTTGTATCTTGGAATCAGGTGCATGTGGAAATGGAATACGGTCTGTCCTGCCGCCTCTTTATTGTTCTGTACGATATTATAGCCATCGCATCCAAGAATCGGCGTAAGCTTTTTCACCATCTTTTTAGCAAGCACAAGTGCTTTTGCAGCAATCTCATCATCCAGCTCATAAAGGTCTGCATAGTGCTGTTTCGGAAGAATCAGGGCATGTCCTTTCGATGCCGGACTTGCATCTAAAATCACGCGGAAATCTTCATCTTCATAAAGCGTCGCAGTCGGAATATCTCCGTTTGCAAGTTTACAGAAAATACAATTATCGTCTCTCATATCTCATACTCCTTTACATTGATATTTGAATATTGCCTCCACCAGTGCTAAACTAGAAAGCATCGAACTGTTTAGAAAGGTGGGAAATTCCTATGTCTTTTACATCCGATGAGATGCAGCGTCTTCAATCCTATGTAAATCAGGATGCTGAAGCGTCTGCTCTGTTTCAGAAACTGCTCCATTCTCAGGATATGGAACGTCACAAAATCTGCCACGAAATCCGCAATCCCCTGACTCTTCTTTCCGGCACGCTGCAGCTGATCGAATCCCGGCATCCCGAGGTCCGCTCCTTCGAGTACTGGGACTCCCTTTGCCAGGATCTGGAATACATGATGCATCTTCTGGAAGAGTTTTCACTGTTTAACAACAGCAGCTCTCTTCATCCGGAAACTTTTTCGTTCCGGAGCTTTATGGAAAAACTGGTCCTCTCCTTCGCCGCATCCTGCGCCAATACGGAGATTGAATTTACTTCCCTGCTGGAAGATCTTCCTGTCATCACCGGAGATCCTGTCAAACTCCGTCAGGCACTTTTAAATCTTTTTAAAAACGCCGTGGAATCAATCCACGGTTCCGGGTCCGTCAATCTGAAAGCCTGGTTCCATGACAGCCAGATCCATATCCGGCTTCAGGATACCGGCTGCGGCATATCCAAAGAACAGCTGAAGGAAATCTTTACACCGTTTTTCACTTCCAAATCTTCCGGAACCGGTCTGGGGCTTCCTGTCGTTCAGAATATCATTCTCGCACATCACGGAACAGTATCCGTGGATTCCCGCCCCGGATTTGGAACGATTTTTGAGATCACTCTCCCGGTACATCCCGGGCTTTCCGGAGATCCAAAGTGATTGTGCCGATACGGGACATGGCATTGATCCATGTCCCGTATACCGACTCTCTTATTCCCGTAACACATACCTGTTGTCGGCAGTTTTTTGTTATATACATTAAGTCTAGCGCAACCTGCCGGCTCTTTCAATACTTTTTTCTGCAGTCAACATTCCGTTGCTCTCTCAATATATCATCCTGAGGTGCTTCCATGCCACGTCCGAATAGACGTTTCACAAACCCCCAGCCTCCTATTTTCTCCTTTATTACATCCCCGACCGGTTTCTCCTCCAGTCCCCAGTCATCATACTGCTCCTCTTCTTCATCATCTTCATATTCATCTCCATATTCATAAAGATCTTCTTCATAATCTTCCTCTTCCGCTTCTTGATCCTCGTATTCTTCCTCCTGATTATTTAAAATTTCCTCAATCACCTGGCAGATCTGATAATTTTCCGCGAGCGTCATTTTATGGAGGGCATAGGAAATATAAATCCCGGAACGATCCTGATAATCGGTCTCTCTGACAAAAAATTCTGTCAGTTCATGAAAACTTTCCGCGATTCCCTGTTCATTGGCCGGATAATAACAAAAATAATACCGGCCTTTCTCACAGAAAATACTCCTCGGGTCCAGCAGCAACTGATTCGGGCTTAACAGATAGTCTCTCATTTCTTCCATAACCGCCAGCAGATCTTCGATAATCGCTATAATCATTTCGTAGGTAACCGGTCCTTTCTGCGTCAGAAATTCCAGTGAATGTTTTCCCTGGATTTCATACTCATACCGGCTTCTTCCATTTACTCCACGCCCTTTCACCTGCAGAAGTCCGCAGATTTCATTATTTGCCAGCATTTTCAGCTGATAGTCCGATTGATAAAATCTGTCTGATTCGACAATAAAATAGGATGTATTCAGGTCTCTCCGGTATCCGATTTTCAGGTTCCTGTTTCTGCTGCCTTTTTTAGTTTCCTCATATCCCGGATCTTTCTCTCCGGCTCGACAAGTGCTGCTTTTGCTTCGACTGTAATCTTCATTCTTTTCCTCGATGCTTGAGCTGAAATCCACACATACTCCTTCTGACATTCTACTTCTACCTCTGCTTTCCGAAAAAGAATCATCTTTCCGGAAATTCTTTCTTTCCATAATTGTTGTATTTCTTCTTTCTGAAAAGGCGGTTCTTCTTTCTGCTTTCTTCCCGCAATCACCGCGGTCTCATAAGCGGTTCCTGTTAGAATATTTTTATCATGGTAATAGAAAACCGCCATGATGACCCCATAAGTCAAAAGCAGGACCGCCGAGACAAGAACTGCTGCTTCCACAGTAAAACTGCCACTCCATTTTTCTTCTACCATCCGATCACTCCCAAATATCCGGCTGTCAAAAAGGGGAGAAACGGGAATGTATCTTTATATCCGCCATTTTGCAGTACTACTTTTCCCAGACTCCAAATCCCTGCCGCAAAAAAGGCAATGCTCAAAGCGGCTGCCAGTTTCCAGATTCCCATATACACACCCAGTACAAAAATCATCCAGCTGTCTGCAAACCCGAGCGCTTCATCTGTACATTTGCTGACAATCAGAAATGCACTGCCGGCCAGGGCACCCCAGACATAAATCCAGGTTCCGCTTCCGATTCCTATAAGCCGTGTCAGCGCTGCCAGCGCGCTTCCGCAAAGCAGAAGCCATCTCGGAACCGCACGGATGCGGATATCATATGCCGAACAAACTGCCTGAAAAATTAAAAACAAGGCATTGCAGATTTTTATTTCCCACACTTTGAGCACGCTCCTTTCCCTGCTGTCTCCGAAACCGGAACCGCGTAAATCTTTCGCTTCAGACCGCTGCAGGACATGGACGTGTGATATTTACTGCCGTAGTCCGTGACATATACTCCCATTCCTGCCACATTTTGTCCGCATCTTTCACAAGGATAATACTTCCCGCCCGACGCATTTCGCAATTCCTCCAGCCCGGAGGACGGAACCATATGGATCGACAAATCCAGATAGGAGCAGTGGTAGTCCTGATGATACACCACCCCGTTTTCTGTTACATACACAATCTTCTGCTCCGCCTGGACAGGGATAGACGATTCATAGCCGCACCACCCTTTTATCCGGATGCTCTCTTCTTTTTCTACATTGAAGATTCCAAATACCGGAACAGGGATCTCCACCGTATACGATGTGTTCAGATACAAAATCTGATTCATAAGATCCACGTAGGAACTGCTACAGTCAATCCCGGAAGCACCTCCTTTTATCATGCTACGCTCCAGCCGTTCTGTGCTGACTTCCTCCCGGATATCCTCCTCCAGTTCTTCTGTACTGACAAATGGATTCAGATAAGCCTGTTCCGCATATTTTCTGCCCGCATACTGCATCCCCGCCCGGATATTTGTCTGTACTGCCATCACCTCAAACAAGTATAAAAAGGCCAGTACCGCAAACAGGAAAAGCGGAACCACAAAGGCTGCTTCCACAGTCATACTTCCTCCAGAAAAGGAGGTAAAGACAGGTGCCTTTAAGGTACACTTCTTATTTCGTGGGGAAAGCTGCTTCCATCTATGAAGCGAATCAGAATCTGTCTCCTTTCTATATATTTTAGGGTCTGAAAATTCGTTGACCATGGTTTGTATGTAGTTTAAATCACCTGAGTTGTCACAAAAAGGCACCTCGCTTTACCTCCTTTCTGTATATCAGACTGATCTGTCAGATATGAAATAAGAACTGTTTTCACAGATTTGTTATTGATATGCATAATATGTCGAAAATTGGTACGTAATTCCTCTTCTGAGTCTGCATGTACTTTGAATCCTGAGTTTTGTAATACAGGCATCGGCCTGAAAAAACGGACAGTCCAGCCGCATCTTCATATTCCATTCAATCAGATCCAGCATCCGGAGCCGCAGCGTTTCTTTGGATTCCAGAAGAAACAACATCTTCATGTAGTCATCGTACCCGAATCCGCTTTCTCCGGCTTCACTAGCTCCGGAGTCTTCTTTTGTCCCAAGCTTTAGCAGGCCTGAGAGACTCAGCTTCCATGTCTCTTTACTCTTGGCCGCCGGCACCTTTCCCCCGGCAGTCAGTGTCCGAAGATCCATCACGCTCTCCCCGTATGCCCATGCCATCAGGATGATCTGGCAGACTACATCCGTCAGTTCCGGATTTCCCATCAGGGTACTTACTACACCGGCCAGCACTTTTGCTTCCGCCTTCTTCGTCTCGTCTGTCTGAAGATAGAAATAATTCGGTGCCATTCGGAGATTTCGGATTTTATCCAGTACTTCCTGCAGATTTTCCATGTCATCTGTATTTCCGCCGATCAGGTATTCCTGTTCGTATTCCAGCGGACGATTTTCTCCCGGACTGATATAGCTTCCAAAATGCTCCGGAATATAGGCAGTAACATACAACTTTTCGTTTCCCGTTTCCTCTGTGGCAGGTACATCTCCCTTGCCTTCCCGTCTCTCCCGCCCGGAAATTCCCGGAGTTCCTTCCACACTTTTCTGTGAAATGGTCCGGTCTTTCGGCAGAACAATCTCCGTCAGTACTTTCCTTTTCAGCTTCTGCAAAATCCCCAGCGGATTTTCCGTCTCCTCCCCGCTTCCTTCGGAAGAGCCTTCCGATGTCCCGTGAGATGCCAGAATCTCATCCATCTTCTTTTCTGTCTCCTCTTCCTGCTGCTGATACTTTTCGGCCTCTTCTTCCTGTTTTTTCGCCTCATCTTCTTTCCCGATCAGATCCTTGATAATATCGATTCCGAACCTGTTCTCCATATATCTGCAGACCTGATCCGCGAACTCCCGGCCTTCTCCGTCACTCAAAAAGCGGACGGCTTCCACCTGACTCTCTCCTGCAACCGCTCCATATACGGTTATACGGTTCAATACTCTTTCTTCCGAATAATTTCCTGTCTCGTACGTACCGTCCAGTCCGAAAAGATCATACTCTTCCAGAAGTTCCTTCTGATACTCCGCAAACAATGATTCCACCGCCCGCTCCATGTCCGCCCGCCTGATATTCTTTGATGTCTGAATGGACGCACTCTCTAAAATCCCGGCTGTAAACGTCAGCAGAATCAGGATCAAAAGGCTCATCATCACTGTCAGCTGTGCATCTTCTTTCTTTTTTCCGGCCGGAATCATGTTTCTAAATCTTTCCGCTTTCACTTGTAATTTTATTGAAAATCGTCTGAACGAGCTCTGTCAGCTGGGTCTTGAAGATAATGACAAGTCCGATCAGTACAACGATAAATCTAGCCCCATCTCTGGAAACCGCATGGATACTGGGCGTAACCACAGCCTCCTGCATGCACCTTGGTCATTTTATCTATTAAATAAAGAAATACGGCAACCTTAATTTCCCAATCAAGCCACCGTATTGTCCATAATTTTCTATTTTATT
>MHCFR00700__coassemble_1300_pt1 | contig 12358 bp, 14 predicted proteins | sample MHCFR00700__metabat2_high_PE_025 | metagenome-assembled genome bin MHCFR00700
GCAGGACTAGGACAATAATAGTCGGATAATTGAACGGGAGGAGGGAAGAGTGATGACAAAGAAATATGCCTGGAAAACAGGGGCAGCAATTCTGTGCGTGTGCACTCTGACAGCAGGACTTTTGGGCTGTGGAACGGAAGAAAAAAGCGAAGAAGAGAAAATCCTACGGGTTGTGACGGATGGAAGGTTGTATAATGATGTAGAATTCGCTGCAAGATTTTTAGAAGGCGTAGACAGTGGGATAGAGGTGAGAATTCAAAGACTTCCGGATAAACAAGAGGAACGGGAGATAGAGATTCAGAAAATGCGGACAGAGATTATGGCAGGAAAGGGACCGGATGTATATTTGCTGGATGGAAAACAGGAAAATGGAGAGGAGTTTCTTCCACTGTTGGAGAATCCATATCAGACAATGCAGAGCGGGGCACTGGCACCGTTGGATGAATTGATGGAGAAGGATTCTTACTGGAAGGATGATACTTATAGCGATGTGATATTGAAAGCAGGACAGTATGACGGACATTAGTATATTCTTCCTATGTCGGTAAGTTACTATGTACTGCCAAGACAGGAGGACATGGAAGAAATGTCGGGAGATACCTTGGGAGAATGGCTGGAACAGGCACGAAATTCTCAGGACACACGTTTACAAACCGCTTTTTGGGCATCGTTATGGGCACAGAGTGGACGGTGGATACAGCCGGCAGCGGATTATGAGCGGGGAGAGGTACTGTTTAATAAAGAAAAGTGGATGGAATTTTCAGATCAGTATTTCCAGTTTCATATAGATGCAGGTGAGGAAATTCATGAGACAGATAACTGGTATTATTTTGAAATGCTGTCGTCAGCAGTGTTTTCCGACAAGACTTCTCCGATAGATTTACAGGTTGTGCCGGATCTTGATGGACGGAAAATGGCAGCAATTCAGACTTATGGAGCGGTAGGAATGTCCAGTGATTTGAAACAGGAGGCGTACGATTTACTGATGCTGTTTTTAAATGACCGATCCCAGAAGTACACCCGGGAACATTCCGAAGATTCTATGATATTACCACAAATTTATGGGTATTTTGATTACGCTTTTGTTCCAGTGCAGGAAAGTGCATTTGATGCATGGATGCACTATCCGCCTGACGAAGAACTTGAGAAAATGCTGCAATCTTTCCGCGAACTTGAAGGCGCATATTTTTTGACCGGGGCAGAAAGAGAATTGTATGAAGGAGTATATGAGATTGATAGTCAGTCCACCTATCCAGACTACGACTGGAATCCGGCTCTTGCGAAGCTTGCCGACAGCATATGGAACACTTATAAGATGATGGTGTCAGAGTAAGAGAACAGGAGCTGAAAGAAGAGAGAGGGGGAGGGATGATGAGAAAGCGAAACATGGTTCGGAAAGGAGTTGCGGTTTTATCTGTGTGCGCTCTGGCAGCAGGACTTTGCAGCTGCGGAATAGACGAGAAAAGTGAAGAAAAGAAAATCCTGCGGGTTGTGACGGAAGATATTTTTTATGATGAGGTAAACTCTGCGGCAGATTTCACTGAAGGTACGAACAGCGAAATACAGGTGGAAATTCAAACACTTGCGAGAAACAAAGAGGAACGGGAGCCCCAGATTCAGAAACTTAAGACAGAGATTATGGCGGGAAAGGGACCGGATCTTTTTTTACTGGAATGTATTCCGGAGAATGCGGAAATAGAAGGTGGATTTCTGATAGATAACCCGTACAAAACGATGCAGAGTGGAGCATTAGCGTCTCTGGATACATTCATGGAAAAAGATTCCTACTGGGAGGACGGCAATTATAATAAAACATTTCTGAAAGCAGGACAGTATGACGGACGTCAGTATATTATTCCAATGTCAGTATGTTACTATGTACTGCCAAGATCAGAGAACATAGAAGAGATGACGGGAGATACTTTGGAAGAATGGCTGGAACAGATCCGTGCTTCTGATGACATCCGTTTGAAACAGGCACTTTGTAAATTCGGCTCCACCCATAGTGCGCGGTGGATGCAGCCGGCGGCGGATTATGAGACGAAAGAAGTACTGCTTGATAAAGATAAGTGGGTTGAATTTTCAGAGAAGTATTTCCAATTTAGGAAAGAAGCATATGAAGAAATAAGCGGAAAAGAAAATGAACTATACTTTAGACCGTTGAACAAAACACTGCTCGCATTTTATGAATCTCAAATAGATCTGCAGGTTGTTCCTGATATCGAAGGAAGGAAAATGGCATCGATCATGTCTTATGGGGCAGTATCTATGTCCAGCGATCGAAAGAAAGAAGCTTATGATTTTCTCATGTTGTTCTTAAATGACCGGACGGAACAGTACAGAAAAAAACATGCAGATGATTCCAGCATGGGATTGCCGAGTTTATATGGATATCTGGACGGTAATTATATGCCGGTTCAGGAGACCGCTTTTGAGCAATGGGGAGAATTCCCATCGGAAGAAATGATTCAGGAAATGCAGGAGAGTTTTCGTGAGATCGACGGTGCCTATTTCCTGACAGAAGGAGAAAGGGCATTGAATTTCGATGTTATGGCGGGAAATTCCAGGGTTACGAATCTAAATTGTGATATAGAAACGGAGTTTTCCAAGATTGCCGACACCGCTATTGATACTTACAAAATGCTGGTGGAGGAGTAAGTGAACAGGAGCTGAAAGAAGAGAGGAGGGAGAAGTGATGAGAAAGAGAAACAGCGGTCTTCTGCTTGCGCTTCCGGCGCTGGCAGGCTTCCTTGTATTTTATTTCGTCCCGTTTCTGATTACGGGATGGTATTCGGTTTCTTTCGGGATCGGAAAAAGGGAATTTGTCGGAATGGCCAATTTTCAGGATCTGTTTGAAAACGAGATGTTTCTGCTGGCGGTAAAAAATACACTTCGCTATATGATTGTGACTGTTCCGGTGACACTTTTTGGAGCCATAGTGCTTTCGATACTGCTTCAGAATACGGTAAGAGGAGTGCGGTTTTTCCAGCTTTCCTTCCTTTACCCGATGATTCTGCCGATTGCATCGGTGGTACTTGGGGTACAGTTTCTCTGGGGCGAGTCCGGCATCTGGAATAAGGTGATGGAACTGCTTGGAGGAGAGGCAAAAGATTGGCTGAACTCTTCGGCGGCGTTCTGGGTGCTCTGCATTTTGTACTGCTGGCGGTTTACCGGTTACTATGTGCTCATTTATTTCGCAAGGCTTCAGATGATTCCAAAAGAGTATTATGAGTATGCAATGTTGTTTGGAGCCGGAAAGTTTCAGTCCTTCCGGCACATCACCTGGCCGATGCTGATCCCGACCTTTTTGTTTACAATTGTTCTTTCCGTGATGAATGCGTTCAAGTGCTACAGGGAAGCATTCCTCCTTGGAGGCAATTATCCGGATGACAGTATTTATTTGTTACAGCATTTTATGAACAACAATTTCCAGAACCTGAATTACCAGAAGATCTCCGCGGCTGCAGTCAGTATTGTCGCGGCGCTACTTCTGGCTGCCGGAGTTGTGTATGTGCTGTATCTGATTATGAGGAGGGGGAAGAAGTATGGCTAAAAAGAAACAAAAACGGATTCTTTTTCTGGGAATTCTCTCTCTGGTCTTTCTCTATCCGGTGATCTATATGCTGGTCTGCTCGGTCTGGGAAGGAAGAAATGCGGGAATTTCCCTGATGGGATATTATGAGGTACTGCTGGAAAGTCCGGGATATCTGATCAAATTCTGGAGAAGTCTTGGCATGTGCCTTTTGATTGCGGGAGGACAGACGGTGCTTGCGTGCATGGCAGGTACGGCGTTTGCAAAATACCGGTTTATCGGGAAGAAGTTCTGGCTGTTTGTCATGGCGCTTTTTATGATTCTTCCGGTACAGGTGACCCTGCTTCCAAATTATATTCTGATGGAGAAACTGGGCTTTTTGAACAGCTGGAAGTCTCTGATTATTCCGGGAATCTTTTCGCCGTTCGGAACAGTGTGGCTGACATTTATCTTTCAATCGATTCCGGATGAATGGCTGGAGGCGGCGAGGCTGGACCGTGCAAATCAGCTTCAGATTGTCCGCTATATTGTAGTGCCGGCCTCAAAGCCTGCTGTGGTGACCTTGTTTGTGCTCACCTTTGTGGAGAGCTGGAACATGGTGGAACAGCCGATCATTTTCCTGGAAGGAGAACTGGATTATCCGCTTTCGGTATTTCTCGCAAGCGTGATGGAAAACAGCATGGCAGTACAGTCGGTATGCGGACTGCTGTGTCTGATCCCGGTTACATTCTTCTTCCTGTATTATCATAAAGAGTTGACAGATGGTTTAAGAGATATTCTATGGAGTTGATGAGTATGAGGAAAAAGAAAGTTTGGATTGCCGGATGTACGGTGTTTCTTCTGCTTCTGATCTGCACAGTACTGTCTCTTAGGGTGGAGAAGATGATGCGGATCGAAGTGGAAACAGTCAGTCCGATCCAATGTACCGAGGAAGAACTGATAGACATGTTTACCCTTCCGGTGTCCTGTTTTAAAGAAGATGAGTTCGGGACAGCTCTTTACTAAGTGGAAGAGCGGGAAGGGCTGTTTGGAAAGGAATTGTATGTTGTAAAGGACGAGAATGCTGCTGTAATGTGGGAAGAGGGAAATAAGGCGTATATCCTTTCTCAGTCGGCGAGGAATGATCAGGGAAAACTGAGAAAAATTGTGGATTATTCCGCGTGGCCGCTGGAAGACGGTGACGCAGTGGTGATTGCGGGGGAAGAATGATGGAAAAGGAGAGAAAAAAGAGTAGTAGAGGAATTGTTCTGTTTCTTACAGCATTGATTCTGCTTGCAGGATTGTTGGCTTTTCATATGTTGATTGGACGGGGTATGGAAAAGCAGATCGAAAAGCTCCCGGAAGGAATCCTGCTGAAACTTGCGGAGCCTTTGGAGGCCGGGGAGATTACGAAGGCAGAAACTGCCGGATATGAGATAGAAAACATAGAAGAGGGATCGGGCAGCGTTTCGGTTTATACTGTCAGAAAGACGAATGAGAAGCCGCTCCATGTCAATCAGGTGTCTGACTTTACATGGAATGTTTTTGGCAGACAGATCGAAGGAGAGAGTCTGAATCTGTCCTCACACAGAACAATGGCTTCGCAGGCAGTGTATCTGTCATGGCTGATTGCATTGCTTCCGATGAGCGTGATCCTTCTGATTGTCGGTATCCGAAAACTCGGGGCATTGCAGGAGAAGCAGTGGAGACAGGGAGTCGAAGGCGTACTGATGATTGGAGCATGGCTTGTGGTGATCTATTTTCTGACAGGAAAACTTGAGATACCGAGAGAATTTCTGCCGCCGGAACAGATCCTGGATATCCGGTTTTATGTGGATGGAATCCGGGGATTCTTTGCGGATGATAGATGGACCGATCTGGAACTGTACCAGACGCTCCGGGCATGTTATAATCAGGAGGTGGAAATTTATGGAGCCTGGGTTATATGCGGATGGATCGGTACACTGATTTTCTGGATAGCCGCAGGTGTGGAAAGCCGTAATCAAAAGAAAAGAGAAAGAAGACGGCAATACGGATAGACAAAGGAGAAACGATCGGCATGCACAACGAAGAGCAGTCAGTTCAGTCAGAAGAATATAAAAAAAGTCTGATATCATTACATATTGCAGTCATGCTGTTTGGGCTGTCTGCTGTCCTGGGACAGTTTGTGACAGCTCCGGCAGTGATTGTAGCAGGAGGGCGGGTCATCTGTTCCTCCCTTTTGCTTTTCCTACTTTCTATAGCAGGCCGAGCCTCCCTGAAACTCAAATCGAGGAAAGACTATGGCATCGCGGTGTTTGCAGGGATCATTCTGGCAGTCCACTGGACGACCTTTTTCCAGGCGATTCAAAGTTCCTCTGTGGCGATCGGGACCATTACCTTTTCTACGTTCCCGCTGTTTTTGACATTTCTGGAACCACTTTTGTTCCGGGAAAAATTGAAGGTGACAAGTGTGTTGAGCGCGGCGATCCTGCTTCTTGGCGTCTTTATTACGATACCGGAATTTTCACTGGAGAATCAGATTACCATCGGGATCCTTTGGGGAATGGTGTCCAGTCTGTCGTATGCGGTTCTGTCTCTGGCAAACCGGTATCTATCCCGCAGTTATGCGGCAAGAACAGTCTGCCTGTACGAACAGGGAACGGCAGCGGTTGTCCTGCTTCCGGCAATGTTTCTCGTAAAAACAAGCTGGACAACACAGAATATTCTTGGTATTGCTGCAATTGGTTTTATCTGTACCGCATTTGCGCATTCCCTTTATGTGGCTGCACAGCGGAAGGTAAAAGCCCAGACGGCCGGTATTATCTCCGGTATGGAAACAGTTTACGGAATCGTGTATGCACTTCTCTTTCTCGGAGAAGTGCCGGGGATCCGGGAACTGATCGGAGGTGCGGTGATTCTTGGAGTGGCGCTGGTAATTTCCTTGAGAAAAGAATAGCATCTTCTTTTGGGTGACGGAAGAAAGTGGTGTGTTAAGATGGAATATAGAAAAAAGAAGTACATTTTGAGAGTAGAAGATCAAAATGTACTTCTTTTGTGCTATTTGGAAAGAGATGGGAAAAATTTATCTAGAAATTTGAGGGTAAAGCAGTTCATAGACAGCATTGAGAAAACGATCTCCATCCCGGCACTCTGCAAAAGTTGTGACGACTGCCTGTTCGTCTGGAAATATAATTGACAACTGCGAATATTTCCCATCTGCTCGAAAGGAATGGTGCTTTCCACACCAAAAACAATAACCGTACGGAGCATCATAGTGTTGGCGGCTGCATTCATTGATCCAGTCGGAATCCAGTAGTTGCTTTCCATTCCATTTGCCTTGCTGGAGACAAAATAAACCAAAGCGATGAAGCTCGGATAAGGTTAACATTAGCCCTGCAGAGCCAAAAGTATTTCCGAGGGGATCAGTTTCCCAGGTGGGATTCTTGATGCCAAGATAGGTAAAAAGACGAGGAGTCAAATACTCAACGAGATTACATTTTGCGCGTCTTTGTACCAGAACACCCGCCAGATACGGACCAACATTATTATAAACAAATTTGGAACCAGGGCTGTAAAGAAACGGAAAACGGAGAGACAATCTGACCCAGTTATCAGATTCTAAAAGAGGGCGCTCTGCATCCCGGAGATAACTCCTTTCCTGTCCTAAATGCATAGTCAGCAGATCTTTCACAGTTGCACAGGATAAATTCTCACTGATTGTAGACGGCAGGTCTTCTGCAAAAGCATCTGTTAGCTTTTCGTCTAAGGATAACAAATTTTCCTGAAGCGCAAAGCCTACAGCGCAGACAGTGAAACTCTTGGCTGCAGAATAGACGTTTCTACGATGTTCTTCTTCAAGATACCATTCGCCAACAAGCGTTTTCCCAATATTTATTTTCACACCCAAAAGCCCAAGAGGCCGTGTGGCATTAATAAAAGAATCCAATTGAATTAAAGAGTGCTTCATATGCAACCTCCTTTTGATGAAATATCGTATAGAAAAAGGGATTAATAAATTTCTGTCATTATAGATGGAAATATCTAAAAAGTCAATTTATAAAATTAAAATTTAAAAATTAATAGCAATTTTATTATGCTGGTGATATAATCGAAACAATATATTTCTAAAATGGAAATGGGATGAAGGGTATGAGAAAAGGAAGCATGATTGACGCTTCGGAAAGCGTAAGAAGGAAGAAAGTCAGAAGAACTTTTCTGCTGTTGAACTGTCTGTTTGAGTTTTATGCGGGAATTACAGGTGCGACATTTGTTCTGTTTCTGTACAGCAAGGGACTGAATACGATGGAAGCAAATCTTGTTGTTGCCATGTCGCTGATTGTTTCGTTTTTCATGGAGATTCCGACTGGCGCGTTGGCGGATTCAATTGGATATGTCAGGACGACTGTACTCAGCGGAATTCTGATGGCTGTGACCAATGTGCTGTTTTTCTTCTGTGATACAATGCCGGTATTTCTGGCGGCACAGATTTCTCTTGGTATTGCCTGTGCTTTTGAGTCCGGGACGCTGGATGCATGGGTTATCGACAATACGTCGACAGAAGAAAGCAGAACGGTCTTTATTTTGAAAAACAAAGGGATTTCTGTCATGATGATCCTGTCCGGCCTGTTAGGAGGTCTGGTTGCGGATTTTTATCTCGAAGGAATTTTCCTGCTTGCTTTTGTGGCAGCGGTGATTTACATAGGAATCAGCCTCGTAGTGATGCCAAAGGTGGAGACGGTCAGAAAGACGAGAACACAAAGGCAGATTTCAGAAGCAGCGTCTGGTGTAAAAAAAGTCATAAAAGAGAGCGTGCAGTACTGTATGAAAGACAAAAATGTCTGGAATGTGATTTTGTTTAACAGTATTCTGACTTTTGCGTTTTCACCGGTATTTGTATTCTGGTCGCCGGTGCTGCACAGTTTTGAACGCGTTAATTATACAGTGATCGGGCTGGCGTGGGTATTGATGCGGGCCGCAATGCTGGCTGGCAATGCAGTACTGGAACGAAGAAAAGAACGGTCGTTTTCGGCACTTGCAGTGATTAGTGCAGTATGCGGAATCAGTGTGTTTGCACTGGCATATCTGCATACATTCTGGAACCTGCTGTTTGGAATCCTTCTGTTTGAGTTTTTCCTGGGGATCATATATCCGCTCAAGGAGACCGTATTAAATGCAGGAATCAGCCATGAAAACAGGGCCACAGTCCTGTCCTTTCACTCAATGATTGTGAGTATTTTTAATTATGTTTCCATGCTGGTCATGGGAAAGATTGCGGAGATCTGGTCGATCGAAACGACATGGAAGATGAGCGGCCTGCTTTTGGTGATTGCAGGGATAGTTACCGTTATAAAGAAAAGAGAGAAACTCCTTTCCTGAAATCAGATTTCGGGAAAAGAGAGTTCTCTCTTTTTTTGTTTATGTGGCTTTAGCTGGTTAAGTGATTCGTTATATGCAACATCATAATATACGGTTAACAACCTGAAAAGTAAGGGCCTTAACCGCAAACTTTACGGTATTCTGTACGGTTAATATCTTAGTAATGGAAATTCTAACCGCAAAATTCGGGCATGTTGTACGGTTAAGATCACGGTAGGGAGAGTCTCAACCGTAAACCTCCATTTGTTGCAACATTATAACGCTAAAACATAAAGAAATAGGAATAAGATTCTTTTTAATTTATGATGCTGCGTTAGATGGTTTACACCGAGGTCAGATTTTAACAGCAGCCATGTTCCAGGGATGCTTCAAAGACAGACAGATCCAGTCCAAAGTCTCCATAGCCTTCCCGGATTGTCTGGATGTAGGTGTCTGACGGGCGGCCCGGTTTTGCTTCTTCGGCCATGATATAGACCATGGCTGTGATTGTCTGTCCGTCCTGAAGCGTAACCGGAACATCCTCTTTGTAGTAAAGGGTCGGGTACACTTCGTACTCGTCAAGGCTTTTTTCATTTTCCGGAGTAATATCCCACAGTGCGACCGGGGTGGCACCACCTTCTTTTTTCTGGATGGTTGCATAGATTTTTTCCGGTTCAAGTCCACGGTAAATCAGTTCCCATCCTTCCAGCGTTCCGACTGCGTAAGGAACTGCGCCCGGGCACCGTTCTTCCATCTGTTTTTTGTGAAGATTACTTCCATAAGCTACATATAATCTCATATTTTCTCTCCTATTGTGTAATTTCTTGTATCTGTTTTCATTTTGTACTATTTTTGCGTTTTTATCAATAGAATCCTGAAAAAAAGAAGAAGTGATATGATTTAAAAACCGAGTGGATTAATATTCGCAAGTGGAAAAATTCTGAAAATAATAAAAAAATAATGAGAAAGACTGGTTAATTTGCTCGAGATTTGATAAAATAATAAATTAGCGGGATACAAAGACCGGAGAAAGATGGGGGATGATAAGAATGCCGGGGAAAAAGAAGAATCCGCTGTGGAGGAGTTTTGGATATGCTTTTGCCGGAATCTGGACAGGAATCCGGAAAGAGAGGAATATGAAAATTCACTGCACGGCACTTCTGATGGTTGTGATTGCGGGGATTGCCTTCCGGATTACCGTTTCAGAATGGTGTATCTGCATTGTCCTTTGTGCGCTTGTCATGTCGCTGGAGCTTGTCAATACAGCAGTGGAAGCGGTAGTGGATCTGGTGACGGAGGAGAAAAAGCCCCTGGCAAAAACTGCAAAAGATACGGCGGCAGGCGCGGTTCTGATCGCAGCGATTGCTTCTGTCATAATAGGACTTCTGATTTTTGTCCCGCATATAGCCGGATGGTTCATACAGTCGTAAAAAGAGAGGAGAATACATATGGATGGATTAGGTGAAAATTTAAAGAAAGTACTTCTTGCCGGGGTAGGGGCCGTAGCGGTTACGGCAGAAAAGTCAAAAGATCTTCTTGATGAGATGGTAAAAAAAGGCGAGATCACGGTAGAACAGGGAAAGGTACTCAACGAAGAATTGAAACATAATATCAGGAAGACTATGAAGGAAAAGGTCAATGTCTCCATCAAACCGTCGTCTCCGGAGGAACTTCAGGAACTGGTAGGAAAGATGACGCCGGAACAGCTTGCTGATTTAAAAGCGGCGATCGAGAAGATGGAAGAAGAGCCGAAGGCACAGGAGGAATCCGGGACAGATCCGGAGGAAAAAGCAGAAGAACCGGAAGAGACATCAGAAGAGGATAAAGGAGAGACAGAATAGTTTTAATGAGCGAGCAATCATCGGAAAAATATGGAAAACGTTTAAAAGAAATAACCTCAGTGCTCCATAAGCATGCGATTTCACGTGGAGTGACACCGGAAAAGCTCCGCCTGATTCTGGAGGAACTTGGTCCTACCTATATCAAACTGGGGCAGATTGCCTCCATGCATTCCGATATTCTTCCGAAAAAATACTGTGACGAGTTGATGCGGCTCCGTTCTGACGTGGCTCCGATGCCTTTTGAACAGGTACAGGAAGTACTGGAAGAAGCCTACGGATGTCCGTATACGGAGGTTTTTGCAGAGGTGGATCCGGTTCCCCTGGGGTCTGCATCCATTGCACAGGTACATAAGGCGGTACTGAAGACCGGGGAAAAAGTAGTGGTAAAAGTACAGCGGAAGGGAATTTATGATATTATGTCCCGCGACATCGGACTTCTTCACAAGGCAGTCCGGCTGCTTCCTCCCATCAGCATGAAAGGTCTGGTGGATCTGGATATGGTGCTGGACGAGCTCTGGGCAGTCACTCAGGAAGAAATGAACTTTCTGATTGAAGCGTCCAACATGGAAGAATTTGCCAAAAAAAATGAAGATGTGGCTTTTGTGGGAACTCCGGCGCTTTTCAAGGAATATACGACAACCCATGTTCTTGTAATGGAGTATATTGACGGACTTGGAATTGATGAAAAGGAAAAACTGCTGGAAAACGGGTACGATCTGAAAGAGATCGGGACCAAGCTTGTGGATAACTATATTAAACAGGTTATGGATGACGGCTTTTTCCATGCAGATCCGCATCCGGGTAATGTAAGAATCCGGGGCGGCAAAATCATCTGGATTGATATGGGAATGATGGGCAGGCTGACAGAAAGAGATAAAGATCTGATTGCCGAAGCAGTAAAAGGGGTGGCCGCCAATGATGTGGCGCTGATTCTGGAAGTGGTCATGGCTCTTGGAGAATTTCAGGGACATCCGGATCAGAGCGAGCTGTACAGAGATATCGGGGATCTGCTTTCTAAATATGGAACTGTTGATATGGGGGATATCGATCTGGCCGAAGTGATCCAGGATCTGATGGAAGTGATGAAGAAAAATAAAATCCGGATGCCGCACGGATTGACAATGCTGGCAAGGGGACTGACACATATGGAGGGGGTTCTTGCAGATCTGGCTCCTGAGATTAATATGGTCGGCATAGCAGCAGCGAGAATGTCTGGAAGCATTTTCCTGGAAAAAGACTGGAAGAATGCGTTAAAGCATAATGCAAGAAGCGTGTACCGGTCTTTGCATAAGGCACTTGACATACCTGCTTTGACGGCAGATATTCTTCATGGTTTTCTGAAAGGACAGAACCGGATCAATCTGGATCTGCATTCTACAGATGACCTGAATGAAATGCTGACCAGACTTGTGAAGCGGATTATCATGGGATTTCTGGCGATGGCTCTTCTGATCAGCTCAAGTATCATTTGTACGACGGATATGAAACCCAAAATTTGGGGAATTCCGGCGCTTGGGGCAATCGGATATATTCTGGCTCTTTGCATGGCTCTTTATATTTTTTTAAGTCATATCCATATCCGAAAATAAAGGAAAAGAAATAAATTGTAGGTTTTGGAGAAATCGTATATACTATATCTATGCAGGAATGACACAGAAAGGAAAGATAT
>MHCFR00700__coassemble_1301_pt1 | contig 12355 bp, 14 predicted proteins | sample MHCFR00700__metabat2_high_PE_025 | metagenome-assembled genome bin MHCFR00700
CACAAAGATTTTGATCTCCGGCAGCACCTCCATACAGCCGCTGTACGACGCCGCAAATCTCTCTTGGTCTCACCATACATTATTTTTCTCCGATATTTTGGTATAAAAACAATATGGTACGTGCAATTCCAGTGCGTATGTTGTATACTTTGATTATCCATTTGGATACCTCCTATGCTTTTGATATGGCCTGCGAAACCAATATCATTATAGCATAGGAGTTTTTTAGTACTCTAGGTAACGCTACGGCTTTGCCTCGGCCCCCATTTCAAATGGGGGATATATATATTATTCATTATGGGATTCAGAAAAATTTTATCCGGTGCCGTTGCAACGGCGATGATATCTACGATGCTGTGCGGAACCGCATTCGCAGCGGAGCCGGCGGACGGCAGCTATACAGGAGAAATCCATTTCCTGAATGCAAACGGAACAGGAAGCAACAGCATGTGTGATCCGATTTTTGTACACGAGGCAGATGTAGAACTGACGGCGGATTCTGCCGAACTTACATTCTATGTGGCTTACCCGATCCCGGCATTCCCGGATCAGGGTACAGATGGAACTGTAAAAGATGTGAAATTTACGGTAGACGGAACAGAATATACGGCAGAATCGGACATTACTACAAAACCGGAAAAAGAATTTGATACAGCTGCAGCGCTGTTTGGCGTCAATGCCGGAGACGTTCTGCCGACCCAGGTGCTTACTGTGGAGCTTCCGCGGGATGTGCTGGATGATCTGGAGGCCGGTACAGTAGCGGCCAGCGCCTATGTGAATGTGGTTATGAATTCAACACAGAATTTCTTTGTAAAGGTAACTGATCTGCAGGCGGCAGGCGGAAGCCAGGAACCGGGAGGGGACACACAGAATCAGCAGAATATGCAGATTACCGCAGATGTGAAGGAAACAGTTGCTGAACCGGAATATACGGTAACTGTTCCGGAAACTGTAAGTATGGGGACTCTGAGTGCAGATAAAGATACAGCGATGGAGTATTCATTAAATGTTGACGCAACAAATCTGAATGGTACACTGACGATTTCTGCTCCGGCAGCCGGCAGCCTGACAAACGGTGATAATACACTTGCATTTGCGAACAGCTTTGGCAGCCAGAGCGTAACAGAAGATGTGGCGGACAAAACGTTGAGCGGAAAGCTTACAGTTAGCGGCGCAGATGTGGCGAAAGCGGCAGCCGGAAACTACACAGGAACAACAACCTTTATGATTTCATACGCGGCGAACTAGTATATGTCAGCCGAACGATGCAGAGATCCCCGCACGATATCTTGTGGGGATCTCTGTTTTTCAAAAACGGATAGTTTCGGACGGAGGAAAGAATGAGAAGAAAAAGAAACAGGAAGAGATGGACCGCCCTTGCCCTGGCAGGACTGCTTGCTATGACAGCCTTGACTCCGGCAGGAGCGGCAAAAGCGGCGCCAGGGGAGAAGAGCGGATCGTATATCAAAAGCGGAACTTATCATATCGACCAGTTTGGCGAATACGATATTGATGCGGAAGTAACTGTTACAGACGGAAAAATCACGGATGTGACGATTACCGGAGATAATTTCGGCGGAACATATGCGGAGGTAAACAAGGGCAAACTAAAGACCGCCATTGATGGCATTTCCGGGATGTTTTCCGGACTGACGGATAACGACGCAGAGGGTATCCGGGATCTGGATGCCGTGGCAGGCGCGACCTATTCCTCCAATGGAATTAAGGAGGCAGTCGCAGATGCACTGGGTCTGAACCTTGCTGAGGAGTCTGCGGAGGATGTTCCGGAGAAACTACCGGATCCGGGCACATATGACGTGACCGTTGCAGTACGAAGCGACGTGGTAGACCACAGCCTTGTTCAGACTGAAACGGCAAAAGCTCTTCTGACGGTCAGTGAAGACGGACAAATGAGTCTTTCTTACACGATGGTTTCCGGAACGGAACAGGAACCGATGTATATCCTCGGGTTTAACGGCTATTATAAAGGCAACGATCCGGCCGGGGAACTTTCCATGGAGAACGTAACTTATGCAACGGAACAGCGGGGAGATTATGAAGTGGTGACGGACGTCACATTTCCGCTTACCGGGCTGAGCCGGTATTATTATAACAACACTAAGATTTATGTACCGGCTATGAGCGCCTTAAACGGCGAAATCAACGGCATACACTTTGAAAACGGAAAGTTCAGCGTAAAAACTATCGTTACCATGTACTGGAATACACTGACAAGACACGGCAGCGGAGAAACCGGACAGCAGTCTATGGAAATTACTGCCAATGTTTCCAATCAGGCATCGAAGCCGGACGGCATGATCATGATCCCGGAATCCCTTTCCATGGGAAAACTGGAGACAACTGTCGATAATGTACAGCCCTATGAGATTCGTGTATCTGATGTTGAACCGGGCGAGACGGTCACGGTAAGTGCACCGGCGGGCGGCAATCTTTACAGTGGATCAAAAACACTTCCTTTCGGAAATGACTTTGGCTCACAGACAGCTTCGGGTACCGGAGCGGCAAAAGCGGCCGGTACAGAGACGGGTATTGTACTGAACGGTAATATTACTATCAAAGGAAAAGATGTTGCGGCGGCATCTCCGGGAAATTATACGGGAACCGCAACCTTTACCATTACCTATGACGATAAAACAGAGAATACAGATGAGGAAGAGAAACCGGAGGACTCGAAGGATCCGGAGGATCCGGGAGACACAGAACTGGATATTCACAACCTGGAAGACGGCACTTACGCAGTGACGGGCAGGATGGTAAAGGTGGACCAGTCCACACTTTCCATGGCAGATAATGCCATCAACCATACGATCAGGCTGACTGTAAAAGATGGCGTCTATTCAGTCACATTGGATATGAAAGGGATGAATATCAGCGGGAAACTCGGGTATCTTGGCGGGCTTCAGTATTTTCTTAACGGATATACGAAAGATCAGTACGGGTATCCTCAGGGAGAACTGGAAGATGCAGTGGTAGACTCTTATCAGACAGATGAAAACGGGGACCGGATCCGTGATGAATACGGTACAGACTATCCGGATCTCGTTACGTTCAAACTGATTCCGGAAGCTCTGGATGATGGATTTGTCCCGCTCAAAGTTTATGTGCCGGTGATGGAATCGATATCTGAAGGTCTGGGTGACCAGTCAGTCTATCTGGCTCTTGACTGGGCGACTTTGAAAGCTGCGGAGGAAGATGATCCGTCGTTTTCAGATGACGATGATCCGGGAAATAATAATGATAATACTGGAGACAAGGATGACGGTTCCGGCCAGGGAGGATTGACAGGTGGAAGCGGGCTTGGGAACAGTACACTTCCGGGTGGAAGCAGCCTTGGGGGCAGTTCCCTTGGCGGCAATTCGCTGAAAAGCGGTTCCCTTGGCGGAAGTTCTCTTTGAGGAAGCAGTCTGAAGTCTGCATCCGGTGTAAAGACAGATGATACTTCTTCAAACTCGGGTCTGTGGATCGCAGTACTGGCTGCAGGATGCATCTGTCTGGGTGCGGGTGTACTGACAACTGTTCGTTCCGGCAGGCGGAAAAGAAAACAAGACAGGGAACAGAGGCGGGAAAAATAGATGAAGATAAGAAAAAAAGTTAAAAATAAAGGAATCGGGTTTCTGGCCGCTGTACTCTTTGTTTTTGCAGGAGTGTGGACAACAGCATTCCCGGTACAGGCGGCATCCGGGAACGTTTATACCTGTACGGTTCATCCATGCTACGCCCATCCGGTTACCGGTGAAATAGAAGATTCCGGCGGCGAGGCATCTTACGCCACCGGTCAGGGCATGGTAGACGGAGTGGTGTACACAACGGGAATTCTGGAACTGACGGACAGCGGAGAATACTATCTGACAGTCCGGTTCAGCCTGATGGATCAGACTTCCGGACACAGTTTCTGGGTGCAGAATGTAGGCGACAGCGGCTGGGCAACACCGGCAGTTGGAGTAACCGGAAACGGAACGGACGACAATGGTACAACGGCAGACATCTGCATACAGGTACCGGGCGAGAACTGTGTAGTCCGCTGTTCTATGTACGTGGCGCCTATGGGACGAGATGTAGTCTTTTACCTGTATCCGAGTGATTACGCTGCCGGAAACAATACAAATATGAATGCGACCATGGTGACAGATGCATCCGGAAACGGAGAAACATCGACAGCGGACAGCTCCGGCAGTGCAGGTACGGAAAGTGGAACAGGAGATACCGGAAGCACAAATACCGGAAGTGGAATTACAGGGGGCGGTTCCAATCTGTCAGGTTCCTCACTTTCAGGCAGTTCCGGTTTGACGTCCTCCGGAAATACGGACACAGAATCCGGAGAAGGAAGTACGGAGACACCGGCACTGTCCAGTTCCATAGATGAAGCGGCTCAGCCGGCCGCATCTACGGATACGGAACTTGATGAGGCACAGGGATTAAGTCTTTCCACGGCAGCGGATGCATCCAAAGAGACGGAAGAGACGGCGGGTTCCGGTGCAGGCGGGCCTTTTGCCGTCGGAGCGGCAGTCACAGTTTCCGGGCTGATTCTGATGGGTACAGCGGCAGTGATTATCTTTTTCTTCCGAAAGAACTGGAAACGCTGGGGCGGAGGTTATGATGACGATGAAATATAACCAGATCAAAGGAAAAAGCAGAATTTCCGTACTTGCAGCCGTTGCGGTTCTTTCCTGTAGCCTGTTTACAGGATGTGTGGATCAAAGCGATGGAAACACGGATAAAACTACGGAGGACAACAGTGCTTCCACGCAGAGCGGGAGTGTCAGTACCATGCTTGAAATCACAGATCCGGAAGAAAAGGCCGCTGTAGAAGCAGCAAAAGCCAAAGTAAAGGGAATGGGGGAAGAACCGAAGATTATTGCCACATCTCCTTCTACGGCAGAGATCTGTGACCGGCTGGAGCTCGACCTGACCGGCGTATGTTCAAGCTCTGTTTCGGAACTTCCGAAGCGGTATGACGAAGTGAAAGAAGTTGGAACCGCTATGGCTCCTGATATGGAGATTGTGGCTTCCTTAGACCCGGACTGGATTTTGAGTCCTGCCACCCTTCAGTCGGATCTGCAGCCGAAATACGAAGCCATCAATACGGACTGGGCATTTTTAAATCTCAGAAGTGTTCAGGGTATGTACCGCTCTATTCAGGAACTGGGCGAAATTTTTGGAAGAGAAGAGCAGGCACAGACCATGGTGGACGAGTTTACGGCGTTTTATGAGGATTACAAAAATAAGAACGAAGGAAAGGATGCTCTGAAAGTTCTGATCCTGATGGGTCTTCCGGGAAGCTATATCATTGCCACGGAAAATTCCTATGTGGGAAGTCTGGTGGAACTGGCAGGGGGTGAGAACGTCTACGCCGGGACGGACCAGGAATTCCTTACGGTGAATACCGAGGATATGAAGACGAAAGAGCCGGATGTGATTCTGCGTGCGGCACATGCGCTCCCGGATCAGATCGTGGAGATGTTCAACGAAGAATTTGCCACTGATGATATCTGGCAGCATTTTGACGCTGTGAAGAACGGACGGGTATACGATCTGACCTATGAATATTTTGGTATGAGCGCGAACTTCAATTATCCGGAAGCACTGGAGGAACTCCAGCCGATGCTTTATCCGGAGAATGAAGAGGATGAGAAACAGGAAAAGTAAGGAGGATGAGCTATGAGTGAAGACAGAGAAGAATCCGGCAGGCAGGACCAAAGCCGGAAAAAACGAAAAACAGCCCGGGCGGCAGCCTCCTTTATCGTCACAGGAGTCCTGCTCGTGCTGCTGATCGTTGTGTCCGTCAATATCGGAAGCCTGAAGGTTTCTCCTTCAGAGTTGTTCAGGGGACTGTTCATCAAAAGGATCGATGATGTGGCGGCTATTTATGACCTGCGTTTCCCGAGGATCGTGATCTCCCTGTTTGCAGGGGCAGCAGTAGCGGTCTCGGGCGTCCTTTTCCAGGCAGTGCTGAAAAATCCGCTGGCAGACCCTGGAATTATCGGGATTTCCGGAGGAGCCGTTTTTGCCGCGGTACTGATCACGGCCTTCTTGCCGGTCCTTTATTTCTTTACCCCGCTTTTCGCGTTCGCAGGCGGGGTACTGGCCTTTTTTCTGGTATACAGTCTGTCGTGGAAAGGAGGATTAAGCCCGCTTCGCATCATCCTGACCGGTGTTGCGGTAAGCGCCATGTTCACCGGTCTTTCAGATGCCCTGAATGCAATGAGCGGAGGAACTTCCTCCGGTGTGGCATCCATTGTGGAAGGGAATATCACTCAGAAAACATGGGAAGATGTACAAACCCTTCTCCCCTATGTAATTACAGGGCTTGTCCTTTCACTTTTGTTTACAAAGATGTGCAACCTGATGTCTCTGGAAGACAAGACAGCCAGAAGTCTTGGTGTCAACGTAAATCTGATTCGGATTCTGGTTTCTCTGGTTGCGGTGCTTCTGGCCAGTATCTCTACAGCGGTCGTGGGAGCTGTCAGCTTCCTGGGGCTTATCGTACCTCATATCGGGCGGCTGCTTGTCGGGAGCGACCACCGGGCACTGGTACCATTTTCCATGCTGGCAGGTGCATTTACCTTTCTGCTTGCGGATACCATCGGCCGGACCGTGGCAGCACCTTACGAAGTGTCGGCGTCCATTATAATGAGCGTGATCGGCGGTCCGTTCTTTATCATTTTGTTAAGGAGGTCAAAGAAATATGCAGCCTGATACAAAACAGAGGAAACCGGCCATGGAAGTGCGTGATCTGTTTTTTTTCTACGGGAAAAACAAAGTCTTAAAGGGCACGTCTTTTACCATAGAAGAAGGGAAGATCACAACCATCATGGGAGCGAACGGGTGCGGAAAATCAACCCTGTTCAATCTGATGACCAAGAATCTTTATCCGCGTAAAGGGAATATTTTCCTTTACGGGAAGAATATCCAGAATCTGGGTCTGAAAGATTTCGCAAAGAGGGTGTCCATTGTCCATCAGTATAATTCCTCCGCGGATGACATTACTGTGGAGAGGCTTGTATCCTTTGGAAGAACTCCTCACAGAAAGATGATGCAGGGACGAAGAGACGAGGATGAAAAAATGATCCGATGGGCCATGGAGGTTACCAATATCTTAAAATACCGGGACAGGGAAGTAAGCCGTCTCTCCGGCGGACAGCGTCAGAGGGTGTGGATCGCCATGGCGCTTGCGCAGAATACGAAGATCCTTTTTCTGGATGAACCGACCACCTATCAGGATATCCGTTATCAGATCGAGATCCTGAAACTGGTGAAGAAACTCAATCAGGAGTATGGGATCACTATTATCATGGTGCTCCATGATATGAATCAGGCGATCCACTTTTCAGACCGCATCATCGGCCTGAAAGAGGGGGAGGTTGCAGTTCAGGGAGCTCCGGATGAAGTGATTACAGAAGAATGCATCCGGGATTTGTACGGGATCTCTCTGGGAGTGACAACCATTGAAGGGAAAAAATTTGTCCTGACCGTGTGACAGCTCACATCCGGTCCGGCTTAACGGGAGTGAAATAATAATGAAGAATAAGAATCCGTTCAGGATTTTCTGGATCATACTGGGTTTTCTCTGCCTGGGACTTGGCACGGCAGGAATCGTCCTGCCGGTTCTTCCGACCGTGCCTTTTTTCATGGCTACAGTATTCTGCTTTGCGAAAAGCTCAAAGCGTCTTCACGACTGGTTTGTCGGAACGAAACTTTATAAAAAACATCTGGACAGTTTTGTAAAACAGCGTGCCATGACTATGAGGACAAAGATTCGGATTGTTGGGACCGTGACCGTGGTCATGGCGGCGGGATTTCTGATGATGAGCAATGTTCCGGCCGGTCGGATCTGTCTGGCGGTTGTGTGGGTATGCCACCTGTTGTATTTCTTCCTGAGAGTGAAGACCATTAAGCCGTAAACATAGTTTTTGGTTATATATTCCTATGAAAGATTACTCCGTGATCGGAACACTGGTACCAAAGGAGGCCGAAGGAAGCTGTGTCTACTGCAATCACTGCCACCCATGTCCGGCAGGACTTGACATTGCTCTGATCAACAAGTACTATGATCTTGCAAAGGCAGGAGATTCCATGGCCGTTGGACATTATCAGAAGCTGGAAAAGAATGCTTCCGACTGTATCCGGTGTGGACACTGTAACCGCAGATGTCCGTTCCACGTAGACCAGATGAGCCGGATGCAGGAAATTGACGCATATTTTCAGCAAGCATAAGAAAGGAGCATTTTCGTTATGAGAAAAAATTTTGGACAGAAAACATGGATGTATCCACTTCCGGTACTGATTATCGGAACATACGGAGAGGATGGAACCCCGGATGCCATGAACGCGGCATGGGGCGGAATTTATGATACAGGAAAGGTAGTCCTCTGTTTAAGCGCAGGACATAAGACAACTGCCAACATCAAAGCCAGAGGAGCGTTTACTGTCAGCTTTGCAGACAAAGCGAACCTTGTTGCATCCGATTATGTGGGTATCGTATCCGCCAACAAAGAGCCGGATAAACTTGCAAAGGCAGGATTCCATACAACAAAGAGCGAATTCGTAGATGCTCCGCTGATTGATGAACTGCCGATGGCACTGGAATGTAAGCTGGAAAAAGTAAACGAAGACGGCAATATCATCGGAGAAATCGTCAATGTCAGTGTGGATGAATCCATTCTGGACGCAGAAGGCACGGTAGATCTTTCTAAATGGTGCCCGATTACCTTTGATCCGGTTCACAATACCTATACGGCACTGGGAGAAGCAGTAGGAAACGCATTCAGCGATGGAAAGAAGCTCTGCTGATTAAAATTTAGAAATGAATGATAGAACGGGAGATCAAAGACAGATCTCCCGTTTGTTTTATTCGATAAGCAGAGAAATACCTGCATAGAGAATGCCGGAAAGTACCATGACAAGGATCGGATTTGCCTTCCATTTCTGAAGTAAGAGAAAACAGAAGAAGAAAAGCACGACCAGAATCCAGTTGGTAGAGCCAAAGTGGATCGATCCTTCCGGCCAGAAAGCGGAAATCAGAATCGAGATTCCTGCCGAGGCAATCAAAGCGACAACTGCAGGTCTCAGCGTGGAAAGAACGCTTTGGAGTGCTGCCATATTCCGGTATTTTAAGTAGAGTCTTGCAATGATCGTGACGATAATGCAGGATGGAAGAATACAGCCGAAGGTAGCCGCTATGGCGCCGGGAATTCCCGCGATCTTGATTCCGACAAAGGTGGCGGAATTGATGGCGATGGGTCCGGGCGTCATCTGGGAAATGGTAACCAGATCCGTAAATTCCTTCATGGAGAGCCAGTGATTCAAGGTAACGACCTGGTCCTGAATCAGAGGCATGGCCGCATAGCCGCCTCCGAAGCTGAACAGGCCGATCTGAAGGAAACTGAGAAACAGATGAAGGTAAATCATGATGGATCCCCCTTTCTTCCCGGCATAAATGTCTTCAGCAGACCGACAGCAATGCAGACAAGGATGATAACGACGGCATTGATGCTAAGGCAGGCCGCAGCGATCAGGGATGCCGCCATAATCAGAATAGAGAGCCATTTTTTCTCCAGAAGAATTCCGGCTGCCATCTCCCAGACAACAGAGGCGATGACAGCGGCGACGCCGGCCTGCATTCCCTCCAGTACAAGGCTTACGACCTGATTGTCCCGGAACGCCTCATAAAAGATGGATATCACAGAAATCACAAGAAAAGGCGGAAGGATGGTTGCGATGACCGCAGTGATCGTTCCGGCAATTCCGGCAAGCTTATACCCGACGACGATGGCGCCGTTGACCGCGATGGCTCCCGGAGCGGACTGGGCAATAGCAACCAGATCCAACATTTCTTCCTCTTCAATCCAGTGATATTGATCGACAAATTTTTTCTTCATCAGTGTTACAATGACATATCCGCCTCCGAAGGTGAAGGCACTGAGATAAAACGTTGATATAAATAACTTTAACAGAATCTTATGTTTCTTTTCCATTGGAATGTCCTCCCTCCTGTTTTAGTATAACTGGTCTTGATCTATATGAAAAATAGTATTATTCTATAAAATAGATAATAAATTTCTTATATATGGAGGAACCATGACACTTCGGCATATGAAAATCTTTGTGTCGGTCTACCAGAACAGCAGTATCACAAAGGCGGCAAAAGAGCTTCATCTGGCACAGCCGTCGGTGAGCGTTACGATCAAAGAACTGGAAGAATATTACGGGCAGCACTTTTTCGAGCGGATCGGAAGACGGATTTATCCAACCGCCGCCGCGAAAGAATTTTACGGATACGCTGTCCACATTGTCTCCCTGTTTGAGGCAATGGAAAAAGAATTGAAAAACGGAGATGAGATCGGGACAATCCGGGTTGGCGCAAGCATTACGATCGGGACTCATATCCTGCCGTCTCTGATGAAAGAATTTCAGGAACAGTTTCCGGAAATCCGGATGGAGGCCGTCGTCAATCAGTCAGGAACGATTGAAAGGCTTCTGCTGGAAAACGAAATTGATCTGGGCCTGATTGAGAACCAGCCGTCTTCAGATTCTGTATGTGCGATACCGTTTCTGGAGGATTCCCTTGTAGCGATTGTACCGGCGGAGCATCCTCTGGCGGGGAAGTGCGATGTCACACTGAGAGAGATGGCAGAGAATCCGTTTCTGATGCGGGAAAAGGGAAGCGCCGGAAGAGAGATTCTGGATGCCTGCTTCGACATGGAGCAGATCACCGTCCATCCGGCATGGGAAAGTTCCAGTACCCAGGCGATTGTGCAGGGCGTGGCAAAAGGGCTTGGCGTTGCAGTCCTTCCCTATCTGCTTGTGAAGCGGGATCTGGAACAGGGTCTGGTCTGTCAGGCATTCCTGCGCCGGCCGATTGAAAGAAAACTTAATATTATTTATCATAAAAGCAAATATATTACCAGAAGCATGCAGACTTTTGTGTCCATGTGTCTGGACTATGGAACCCATCAGATAAAGGAGGAACAACAGGATGGAAGAGACGAAAATCCGGATCCGGACAGCCGGTCCTGATGATGCAGAACAACTTCTTGCAATCTACGCACCTTATGTCGAGAAGACTGCAATTACATTTGAGTATGAAGTGCCGGATGTGAAAGAATTCCGGGACAGAATCCGGAGGATTTTAAAGAGGTATCCGTATCTGGTGGCGGAAATATCCGGAGAAGCGGTGGGCTATGTTTATCTTGATTCCTTCATCGGAAGAAAGGCATATGACTGGTCTGCTTCGGTTTCCATTTATGTAAAAGAACAGGTGCGAAAAACAGGAATCGGACGGGCGCTGTATCAGGCGGTGGAAGAAATTGCCCGTGCACAGCACATCACGAACCTGAATGCCTGTATCGGCTATCCGGAGACGGAAGATGAATATCTGACGAAGAACAGTGCGCAGTTTCATGCCCACATGGGATACCGGTTGGCAGGGGAATTCCACCAGTGCGGATATAAATTCGGAAGATGGTATAACATGATCTGGATGGAGAAGATGATCGGAGAACATGAAGAACATCCGAAACCGTTTATTCCATTTCCGGAGCTTCCAAAATCCGGCCGGGCAGAAAAAGACTGATCTTTGGAGAGAAGGGGATCTCACCATATTTGCGGAAAGAATACCGCAGATATGGTGATTTTTCATTCATTTTTTGTATCATTCCTTATGCAGGATAAGTATTTGTCTCCGGGAAATACCGTCCGTATAATAAAGGTATAGAAGGAAAACCTTCTGTATGAAATGGAATCCAACACAGATGGGAGGACGGATTTATGAAAAAACGAATGATTTCATTATGTCTGGTTTTATCAATGGTATTGACGTTTGCCGGATGCGGCAATGAAAGCAATGGAAGTGCGGACAATACACAGGGAACAACACAGCAGTCCGGAACAGACTCTGCCGGAGACGAGACGGATCCGGAAGATACCGTTCAGGGAACAGCGGAGGAAGATTCGGCACAGACCGGTGAGGAGACACAGGGAACAGACTCTAACATTCTGGTAGCCTATTTTTCCTGGGCGGAGAATGCGATTCTGGAAGAGGATGTAGATGCCGTTGCTTCTCCAAGCGTAATTGCGCCGGGAAATGTTCAGGAGCTGGCAGGATGGGTGCAGGAAGAAACCGGAGGCGATCTGTTCTCCATTCAGGTTACCGATTCTTATCCAAGTGACTGGGATGCCTGTCTGGAACGGGCAAATGAAGAACGGGGAGAGGACGCAAGGCCGGAACTGACATCCAGTGTCGAGAATCTTGACGCATATGATACCGTATTTCTCGGATACCCTAAAATACAGTATGGTTTTTTGAGTGTATAGCGTGTATTGAGTAGCATTTTTA
>MHCFR00700__coassemble_1433_pt1 | contig 11408 bp, 11 predicted proteins | sample MHCFR00700__metabat2_high_PE_025 | metagenome-assembled genome bin MHCFR00700
CGAACTCCCGCTAAGAGTTTTGGAGACTCCTGTCATACCATTTGACCAATCCCCTTCTTTAGTTTTTTTAACTGTTTTTACTTATATCACATTTTGGACTGTCATGTCAAGTATATTGTATTCCATGAATAGGGAAAATCATTACCAAACAGCTGAAGCGGTACATATGACGAAAAGGCTGTGATCTTGTCAAATAGAAAATCGACATGATGCCCATTATGATTATCAATTTGCTTTTTTTACCCCTGCTGAATATAGTTATGTTATATATTCGATATATGCTTTAGGAGGTAAAATTATGAAAAGAAAACCATTATTTGGTGCAGCAGCCCTGTTGATGAGTACTGCACTGGTATTGGCGGGATGCGGAGGCGGAAACTCAGACAGCGGATCAGGCGGATCAGGAGACAGCGCATCCAAGAACAAAGAGGAGCTGCATGTTGCAATTTCGGCGAATCCGCCTTCTCTGGATCCTCAGTCTATCAATTCTAACATTGTAGGGGGAATCGGAGTACATGTGTACGAGCCATTGTTTGCGATGAATGCAGACTATGAGCCGACACCAGTACTTGCAGAGTCTTATGAAGTAAGCGATGACGGAATGGTGTATACGATCAAGCTTCGTCAGGGCGTGAAATTCCACAATGGCGAGGAGATGACAGCAGATGATGTTGTTGCTTCCATGAATCGCTGGATCGAAGTATCCGCAAAAGCAAATACACTGATCGGAGGATCTGTATTTGAAAAAGTAGATGACTATACGGTAAATCTGAAAGTTAATCAGGCTTCTTCTGATATTATTATGATTCTGGCAAGCCCGATTCAGGCGGCTGCAATTTATCCGGCAGAGGTTGTTGAATCTGCGACAGCAGAGGGAATCAGTGAGTACATCGGAACAGGTCCTTATAAGGTTTCTGAGTGGAAGCAGGATCAGTATGTAAAACTCGAAGCATATGAAGATTATCAGCCTTCCGAAGGAGAAGCAAGTGGACTTGCTGGAGAAAAGCAGGCTGCTACCCCGACAATCTACTACGATGTGGTAACAGATGCTTCCACACGAATTGCGGGAGTGCAGAGTGGAGAGTATGATATTTCAGAAGAAATTCCGATTGATAATTATGAAGATCTGTCTTCTGATAATGGATTGACACTGAAGGTGGACCGTGGAGGTACTTTGAATCTTTTCCTGGATACGACAGAGGGTGTGATGGCAAATCAGACATTCAGACAGGCAGTTCTTGCGGCTCTGAACTGTGATGACATCATGCTTGCGGCATATGGAAATCCGGATCTGTACGAGCTGAATGCAAGCTGGAGTGATCCGACAGATACACAGTGGGGAACAGATGCAGGAAGTGAATATTATAATCAGCAGGATACAGAAAAAGCAAAAGAACTTCTTGCAGAAGCAGGTTATAATAACGAAAAAGTAGTACTGGTAACAACCCAGGACTATCCGGAAATGTACAATGCAACTTTAGTTGTGCAGGAAGAGCTGAAACAGGCGGGAATTAATGCAGAAGTAGAAACGTATGATTTCAGTACATTTATGGAACATCGTTCTGATCCGCAGCAGTTTGATATGTTTATTACAAGTAATTCCTACAACATGCTGCCAATTCAGCTATCTGTACTTGACAGTGGCTGGGCTGGTCTGAATGCACCGGAAGTGACAGAAGGAATTACTGCAATTCGTGCCGCATCTTCTGATGAGGAAGCAGCAGAAGCCTGGGCAGATTTACAGACATTTTTGTATGAGTACGGCGCAGCAACCGTTCTTGGCCATTATACAGGTGTGATAGCAATGGATAAAGGTGTAACAGGATACGATTATCTCCGATTCCCGATCTATTGGAATGTGACTGCATCAGAATAAATGCCATACAATGATAACAGCGGAATGCGGATGTGCACTCCGCTGTTCTTTTATGGAAGGAGTAACAAATCATGCTAAAGTATATTTTAAAACGGATTTTATCGCTGATCCCGGTACTTTTTGTGGTATCCTGCGTGATTTTTCTTGTTGTCTATATGATTCCGGGAGGCCCGGCTACGGCGCTTCTTGGAATGGAAGCGACACCGGATCAAATTGACGCATTGAACGCGGAACTCGGATTTGACAGACCGTTTCTTGTTCAGTATGTGGACTGGTTTACCAATGTTCTGAGAGGGGATTGGGGAGAATCTTATTTCCTTCACCAGACAGTAACAAGCGCGATTGCAGAATATTTTGTACCGACATTGAGCCTTGCAGTGTTTGCGCAGATCATTGCTCTGATTTTGTCGATTCCGCTCGGAATTCTGGCAGCATACAAAAGAGGAACTGCACTGGATCTTACCTGTGTAACTGCATCTCTTTTAGGATCGGCGCTTCCTGGATTTCTGCTCAGCATGTTTCTCATGCTGTTTTTCGGCGTTTACATTCACTGGTTCCCGGTGGCAGGATACGCAGCACTTTCAGAAGGTCTCGGAGAGCACCTGCGTTATCTGTTTTTACCTGCGCTTTCCCTTGGTATTGTGCAGGCAGCGTATCTGACAAGAATGACGAGATCTTCACTTCTGGAGACTCTTTATAAAAATTATATTCAGACTGCACGGGCGAAAGGGCTAAAAGAAAAGAAAGTTGTGATGAAATATGCGCTCAAAAATGGGGCACCGGTTATTCTTACGGCCGTGGGACAGTCATTTGGAAGTTTGATTACCGGTACGATTGTGACAGAGACATTGTTCAATATTCCGGGACTTGGAATGCTGACACTGACTTCTATCAACCGGAGAGACGTATTTGTCATTCAGGGAGTGGTACTCTTTGTGACGCTTTTGTACGTGATTGTGAACTTGATTGTAGATATTCTGTATGGTTTTACAGACCCAAGGCTTCGGCCGGGACGAAAGTAGGAGGAGAAGGGAATGCTGATACGACGGAAAAGTATCTCTGCTGCCAGTGAAGCGATTTTCCGGGAGCAGAGAACATTAAAAAAAGAAAAACTTCTCGCAAACCCGGCACTGATTATCGGGTTTGTTGGATTTGTATTGATTGTGCTGCTGGCAGTGTTTGTCCCGATCTTTAACTCAACGGACCCTAACGCCATGGAAGTGACGAAGAGACTGCAGCCACCCGGAGATGGATATTTGTTTGGGACAGATGAATTCGGACGGGATCTTTTTGTTCGTGTGATGTACGGGGCGAGAGTTTCCCTTTGGGTAGGGGGATGTGTTGCAATATTTTCCTGTGTACTGGGAACGATTATTGGCATTTATGCCAGCTACTTCAAAGTGCTGGATCAGATCCTGATGAGGATCTGCGACGGGCTGATTGCCATTCCAGGTATTCTGCTGGCCATTGCGTTGATTGCAGCCCTTGGAACATCGAGCTGGAATGTAATTCTGGCACTTACCATTGTCTATACGCCAAGCGTAGCAAGAACGGTGCGGGCAAGCGCGCTTGTCATTAAAGAGCAGGCTTATGTGGAAGCGGCAAAGGTACAAGGATTCAGTAATTTCCGGATTCTCTGGAGAATGATTCTGCCGGGAGTAATTTCTCCGTTGACCGTGCAGGCATCTTTTATCTTTGCGCAGGCAATTATCTCGGAGGCGTCCTTAAGTTTTCTGGGAGCAGGAATCCCTGCGCCGGCGGCAAGCTGGGGAAATATGCTGGAGTCCAGCAAGATGGTATTTTCCAGAGCACCATGGACAATGATTTGTCCGGGAGCGGCTGTCATTTTATGCGTGCTCAGCCTGAATCTTCTCGGTGACGGCCTTCGTGATTATCTGGATCCGAAGGTGAAAGGAGGAAAGAAAAAGGCATGATGGAAGAAAAGAAGAATGAAACTCTTTTGGAGATAAAAGATCTGAAAGTATCCTTTCCGGTACACAAAAAATGGCTTCCTGCCGTCGATGGTGTCAGTCTGGAAATCCATCCGGGAGAGATTACAGGAATTGTAGGGGAATCCGGATCAGGAAAGAGTGTGATGTCGCAGTCGATTCTGCGCCTGCGAGACCATGATACAGCAGTACGTTATGAGGGAGAAATTCTGTTTGAAGGGGAGAATCTTCTGCAAAAGCCGCTTTCCCAGATGAGAGATATCCGGGGAAACCAGATCTCCGTCATTTTTCAGGATCCGCTGAATTCTTTAAGTCCGGTTCATACAGTGGGGAACCAGATTTCAGAAGTATTGATTCTGCATAAACAGCTCTCTAAAGAAGAGGCTGGAAAACGGAGCATTCAGATGTTGAAAATGACCGGAATTCCGGATCCGGAAGCGTGCATGAAAAAATATCCATTCGAGCTTTCCGGAGGAATGCAGCAAAGAGTTATGATTGCCATGGCCCTTGCGTGTGAGCCGAAACTTCTGATAGCGGATGAGCCGACAACAGCGCTGGATGTAACGATTCAGGAACAGATCCTGCATTTGATCCGGGATCTGAATGAGCGTCTTGGAATGTCAGTGCTGTTTATCACACATGATATGGGAGTTGTGTCCAGAATCTGCCACAGTGTAAAAGTCATGTATCTGGGACAGGTCGTAGAAGAAGCACAGACACAGGAGCTTTTTGAGAATCCATGCCATCCGTACACACAGGGACTTCTTGCATGTATTCCGCACCTGAGAGTGGAACGCGGCAAAGAGCTTCCAGTGATTCAGGGATCTGTGCCGTCCCTTTCCAACATACCGGAAGGATGCCATTTCTGTACGAGATGCCGTCTGGCTGACGATACCTGCAGGAACTGCCCGCCCCCGCTCGTGGAGATTTCTCCGGGACATAAGGTAAAATGCTGGAAGTATGCAGACGGAGCAAAAGAGAGGGAGGTGACAGCATCATGAGCGAACATTTGCTGGAGATCAAAAATCTGAAAAAGACCTTTCCGCTGCGAAATGGCGGATGGTTCGGGAAAAAAGAGCGTATGTGCGCAGTGGATAATCTGTCATTGACCATCGAAAAAGGGGAGACCTACGGACTGGTAGGAGAGTCCGGATGCGGAAAATCTACCACAGGAAGAATGATTGTTGGGCTGACCAAAGCGGACAGCGGATCCATTCTCTATGAGGGAAAAGATATCAGTAAGATGAGTGAGCGGGAATTCCGTCCGCTCAGAAAAGAACTCCAGATGGTATTTCAGAATTCTCTTTCAGCTCTGAATCCAAGACTGCGAATTGGAGAAATTCTGGAGGAAATTCTGCAGATTCACGGAGAACAGGACAAAGCAAAGAGAAGGGAGCGGGTACTGGAAGTATTGGAAAAAGTAGGACTTTCGGAGGAACACTATTTCCGTTTCCCGCATGAACTTTCCGGAGGGCAGGTACAGCGCCTTGGAATTGCAGGAGCATTGATCATTCATCCGAAACTGATTGTCTGCGACGAACCGGTTTCGGCACTGGATGTTTCTATCCAGGCACAGATTCTGAATATGCTGATGAACCTTTAAAAAGAACTGGGACTGAGTCTGCTCTTTATTTCTCATGATATCGGTGTAATTCGGTTTATCTCTGACCGGATCGGCGTTATGTATCTGGGAACTCTGGTAGAAGAGACAGATACGGAGACACTATTTGCAAATCCTCTGCATCCATATACGAAAACATTATTTGCGGCGATTCCGGATCCATATATTCAAGGCGGTGAATTTCAGGCACTGACAGGAGAACAGCCGGTAAGAACGGAAGACTTTCAGGGCTGCGCTTTTTATAGCCGGTGTCCGTACGCAAAGGAAATCTGCAAAAAGCAGGCACCCGAATTCCGGGAAGTGGAACCGGGACATAAGGCAGCCTGTCATTGTATAGAAAAATAGAAAATGGAGAAACGACAAAATTCGGGCCAGCAGTTTATTTTCTGTGTGCCCGAATTTGCGTTACCTGACAGATTGAATCAGTTATTTATTCCAGCAAATTTAATAATTCATACAAAGTCGCAATACTTTTTCAGGGTGAAAGAACCTGCCATCTATGATATGATGTAAAAAACAATCGTTTCAGAACAGGGGAAGGAGTGCAGGAAATTGGAGAATGAAAAAGTATATCAGATGAAGTTTGCGAAGATTTATGAGCTTTTGGTTAATAAAGCAGTGAGGAAGGATCGGACAAAGGAAGAAGTGGATGAGATTATCCGGTGGCTTACCGGATATAAGCAGGAAGAACTGGATCAGATGTCGGTATCTGAGATCGGATACGGCGAGTTTTTCCAAAATGCACCGGAGTTAAATGAAAACCGGAAGAAGATCAAAGGTGTGGTCTGCGGAGTGCGTGTAGAGGAGGTAGAGGAGCCGTTAATGCAGGAGATCCGATATCTGGACAAACTGGTTGATGAACTTGCAAAGGGAAAACGGATGGAGAAAATCCTTCGGGCTTAATTCCATTGGATAAGAAGCAGAAAGAGAGGGAAAAGATGAAGAGAGAAAACACACCGGAACTGGTCACAGAACGGCTTATTTTGAGGAAGTTTACCGAGGAAGACAGGGAAGCGTTGTATGAGATACTGAAAGACGAGGAGGTCAATCGCTTTCTTCCGTGGTTTCCGGCAGCATCTTTAGAGGCGGCGGAAACATTTCTGAAGGAACATTATCTGGACAGTTATAAAAAGGAAAGCGGATACCAGTATGCCATCTGTCTGAAAGGGGAGAACCGTCCGGTCGGATACATTGGTGTGTCCATGGAGGAAAGCCATGACCTTGGATACGGTCTGAGAAAGGAATACTGGAATCAGGGAATTGTCACTGAGGCCGGCAGAGCAGTCATTGAGCAGGCGAGAAAAGACGGAATCCCATATTTGACAGCGACCCATGATGTAAAGAATCCGGCAAGCGGAGCAGTGATGGAAAAACTCGGTATGAGTTATCAGTATTCTTATGAGGAACTATGGCAGCCGAAGAATTTTCTTGTAACCTTTCGGATGTATCAGATAAATCTGGACGGACAGACGGAGCGGGTGTATAGGAAGTACTGGGAACAGTCGGAAGTACATTTTGTCGAAGATAGAGAAGAAGAAACGAGACAGTGAAAAAATTCTCCTGTCTTGTCAGATCCTGCGAAAAGTTCTTTGGATGTTCACAGAAAATACCGGAAAAACATGGAAGACCCTGAGGAAGTATGTTATAATTTTTGATGCTGGACAGGCAGAGAATCGGTATTAAGGGGACACTATGGAGTTTAAGGATTTGAATAAAGACATTGTCGTATTCCGCTATCATGTCAGCCCGAATTTTGGCATGGAGGGCGATGACGGCGGCTTTTCTCTGGAATTACGGGGAAATGGCAACTTGAAATTTGCAGCTTACCGGCTTTTTGATGAAATAAAGACGATGAAAATTTTCAAATTAAACCGGGAAGAGACGAAAGAGATTTTCGATATATTAAAAGAGACGGAAAAGATCTGGGAGAAGATTCCGGCAAGTCTCGATAACCATCTGAATGACGGACCGGGAAATATCAATGAGTTTATCTTTCTGGATGAAAAGAAAATTCAGGCGCGCAATATCCGGAAAACGTGGCTTCCGGGGGAGGCGATCCGGGGAGGAAAATACTATAAGCGGTTCAAAAACGTAATGAAATATGAAAATCAGATTCTTCAGATTTTTGAAGGAATTTCAAAAGTACTGAAGAAGAAGGACATTCATCTTTCACTGGACCAGTGCCGGATTCATGACAGGTGTAAGGTGAAGATCACCTGGATTGATAAGACGAAACAGCATAGTCATACATAGAGTCAGCAGACGCTTCTTAAAGGAGGCGTCTTTTCATTTTATATACAACAGTAGTTTATCACAAACACGAAAAAGAAGACAGGACAGTATAGAAAAATCCGGATGTTTCCATACATCCGGATTAATTAGTTGTTTAATTAAATTTTTGTGAAAATTTATGACTAAAAAGTGAAATAACAAGATATATATTGACATACATTAGGCAAAATACTAAACTATCGGTTAGACATCTAACTAATTAAAGGAGGAAAAACAATGGAAGAAAGATCGGTAAGGGAAATACCGGTTCCTCTTCTGCTCAATCAGATCCTGCATGCACAGACCTACCGGATCATGCAGTGTATGAAAGATGTAGATCTGAAGCCGGGGCAGGCAGGATGTCTGTTTATCCTTTCCAAGGAAGGGAAACTGCCCCAGAAGGATATTGCTAAAAAGCTTGGAGTGAAGCCTCCGTCCATCACGGCGCTTCTGAAAAAGCTGGAGGCAAGAGGACTGATTATACGCAGCCAGGATGATCAGGACCAGAGGGTTTCATGGATCACATTGAGTGAGGAAGGAAAACATTATATTAATAAAATCAAAGACATGATGAAAGAAATGGATGAGGCAATGTTTCAGGATGTTCTGCCGGAAGAGAAACTGCTTTTTCGAAGAATCCTGCTTCAGATCAGAGAAAATCTGATGACAAAAGAAGAGATTGAAAGCTGCAGCATCGATTTCAAAAAGAAATGCATGGCTGATTTGGATGATGAAAAATAAGGCAGAAAGAAGGAAACGATTATGGGAAAATTATTCAAATATCTGAAACAGCATGCTATGGTAATTCTGGCGATTATTGTAGTGTTGTTTGTCCAGGCATTCTGCGATCTGTCACTGCCGACATATACATCAGATATTGTCAATGTAGGAATTCAGCAGGGCGGAATCGATACGACGGTTCCGGAACAGATCGGAAAGACCGACCTTGAAAATCTGCTTCTGCTTGTCCCGCAGGAAGATGCCGGGCCGGTGCAGGATGCGTACAGGGAAGGAACAAAGGAAGATCTGGATACAGGAGAGGAATTTGTTGTTCTGAAAGACGCGGTCCGCAATGACGAAGAGCAGATGAACGAACTCTTCGATATTCTTGGGAAGCCGATGTTTCTGGCAGAAGGGCTTTCTTCAGACAGTGAAGAACTGGATGCGATGAAAGAGCAGATGCTTTCGCAGATGCCGGCAGGATCAGTTCAGGGGGACGTATCCATGTTTGACATTCTCCGGGTGCTTCCACAGGAACAGAGGGAATCCATGGTCCGGGAGATGGAACAGCAGGTGTCCGATATGCCGGATACGATGCTGGAACAGACAGCAACGGTTTATATTGAAAACATATACCGCAGTCTTGGGGTGGATATGGATGCCATGCAGACAAATTACATCCTGATTACCGGAGCCAAGATGCTGGGACTTGCATTTCTGGGTCTGCTCGCAAGTGTGACGGTCGGACTTCTGGCCTCCAGGACGGCAGCAGCTGTCGGACGGGATCTCAGAAGAAATGTATTTACCAAGGTTGTCGGATTTTCAAGCAGTGAATTTGACCACTTTTCCACTGCGTCTCTGATTACAAGAAGCACCAATGATATTCAGCAGATTCAGATGGTGATTGTCATGATGCTCCGCATGGTGCTCTATGCGCCGATTATCGCAGTCGGCGGTATTTACAAGGTAATTAATACCAATGTATCCATGACCTGGATCATCGCTCTTGGAGTAGTATTGATACTTGGAGTTGTGCTGCTTCTATTTCTCTGTGTGATGCCAAAATTCCGGATCCTTCAGAAAATGGTGGACCGTGTCAATCTGGTGACAAGAGAAATTCTGACAGGACTTTCTGTAATTCGCGCGTTCCATACAGAAAAACATGAGGAAGAACGCTTTGACAAGGCCAATACGGATCTGACAAAAACGAACCTGTTTGTCAACCGTGCCATGACCTTGATGATGCCGGCGATGATGCTGATCATGAACGGAATCAGCATTTTGATTATGTGGGTAGGAGCACACGGCGTGGACAACGGACAAATGCAGGTTGGAGATATGATGGCATTTATCCAGTACACGATGCAGATTATTATGGCCTTCCTGATGATCTGTATGATTTCAATTATGCTTCCAAGAGCAGCGGTTGCGGCAGGACGTGTTGATGAAATCCTGACAAGCGAGACAGCAATCAAAGATAAGGAAGAACCGGAACATATTCCGGAAGCAGGAAAAGGGCTTGTGGAATTTGATCATGTATCTTTCCGTTATCCGGGAGCCGGAAAAGATGTACTTCATGATATTCATTTTACCGCAAAACCGGGTGAAACAACCGCAATCATTGGAAGTACAGGAAGCGGTAAGTCGACCCTGGTCAATCTGATTCCACGTTTCTACGATGTGACAGAAGGCGCGATCCGGATAGACGGCAGGGATATCCGGAATGTGACACAGCATGAACTTCGGGAGAAACTCGGATATGTGCCGCAGAAAGGAATGTTGTTTTCAGGAACGATCGCGTCCAATATTGCATACAGTGATGAGAATATGCCGATGGAACGCATAGAAGAAGCAGCTGAGATTGCGCAGGCGAAAGATTTTATCGAAGAGAAACCGGACGATTATGACAGCCCGATTTCCCAGGGAGGCGGCAATGTCTCCGGAGGACAGAAACAGCGTCTTTCTATTGCGAGAGCTGTAGCCAAACATCCGGATATCTTTATCTTTGACGACAGCTTTTCAGCTCTGGACTATAAAACAGATACGGTTCTGCGTCAGGCATTAAAAGAAAAGACGAAGGATAGCACCGTGATTATCGTGGCTCAGAGAATCAGTACCATTCTTCACGCGGAACAGATTATTGTTCTGGATGAAGGAGAGATCGCCGGCATTGGAACCCATGAGGAGCTTCTGAAAAACTGTGAAGCTTACTATCAGATTGCTTCGTCCCAGCTTTCCAGGGAGGAACTGGAACAGGCGGTAAAAGGAAACGGAAAGGGGGAGGCAGCATATGAGTAATCAAAGAAGAGGTCCGATGGGCGGACATGGACATATGGGAGCCGGTGAAAAGGCAAAAGACTTTAAAGGGACATTGAAAAGAGTGCTGAAATACATTGGCCCGTATAAGATCCCGATTCTATTCGTCATGCTGTTTGCCATCGGAAGTACCATATTTAATATTATCGGTCCGAAAGTACTTGGAAAAGCGACGACGGAGATCTTCACCGGACTGGTCAGCAAAGTAACAGGAGGAGAGGGAATAGATTTTGGTAAAATCGGAAGAATTCTGCTTACCCTTCTCTGCCTGTATGTAATCAGTGCGCTTTTCTCCTTTATTCAGGGATATATCATGACGGGAGTTACACAGAAACTGACATATCGAATGAGAAAAGAAATCTCCGAAAAGATCAATCGTCTCCCGATGAATTATTTTGATACTAAGACACACGGAGAGGTGCTCTCCCGTGTCACAAACGATGTAGATACATTCAGTCAGAGCCTGAACCAGACGGCAACGCAGATGATTACATCCGTGACAACACTGATCGGAGTGCTTATCATGATGCTCAGTATCAGTCCGCTGATGACGGTGGTGGCACTTTTGATCCTGCCGATTTCTCTGATTCTTATATCATTTATTGTGAAGCACCCCGTTGGCAATGATCTGTTCCTCATTGAAATTGACCATTTG
>MHCFR00700__coassemble_1478_pt1 | contig 11142 bp, 10 predicted proteins | sample MHCFR00700__metabat2_high_PE_025 | metagenome-assembled genome bin MHCFR00700
TTCCCATGAAAAACTGAGAAAACTGGAAAAAGAGACCGGTGGGAAAATCATTTTTAGTCATGATATGAAACAGTGAAGTGTCATGAAACATGCCCCTATCCCCTGTTGTATATGAGACGCTAAACAATGTAATAAAATTGAATGTCAGCCGCTCAATAGCGGACAGAGAAAGCAGTAATTCTGAAAAAGAATTACTGCCTTTTTATTAACCGTTTGGCAAAATCGAAACGTTTCCGACCGCCATAGGGCATTACAATTTTTCACGTAAAACCACAGCCTTAGATGCGCTTCTTCGGCGTTCATCGCTTAATTTGGCATAGTGTTTCTTTGTCGTGTTGACGTCGGCATGACCAAGTACATCGGCCACCAGATAGATATCTCCGGTCTCACGGTAGAGGGCAGTGCCGTAGGTGCTTCGCAGCTTATGCGGCGTAATGGTTTTGACCGAGACAGCGGAACAGTATTTCTTTACCATTTTTTCCACTGCATCAACGCTGATCCGCTTTTTCTGGCCGGAGAGAAAAAGGGCGTCTTCATGGCCGGAGAGGGGAGTGATGCCGTTTCTCTGGAGTTCCAGATAGTCTTTCAGTGCCTTTTCCACTTCCTCACCGAAGTAGACGATCATTTCGTTTCCACCTTTTCGGATGATCCGGATGCCGTTGTTTTTAAAATCAACATCAGCAATGTTCAGTCCTACAAGTTCGGAGACTCGAACACCTGTTCCGAGCAGGAGAGTAACGATTGCGATGTCACGGTATTTCTGTTTCTGGTAATGATACAGTTTGACTCCGGTCAGATCATTTCCATAATTTTCAATATAATCAAGAAGCGCGGCGACTTCATCGGTATCCAGCTGAATAATCGCTTTTTCTTTGATTTTCGGCATATCTACAAGACGGACCGGATTGCTTGTTAACAGTTCGCGTTTGCACAGATAATCATAGAAACTGCGCAGGCACGACATTTTCCGGGCGATTCCGGTACGGGAGTTGGTTTCGGTCCGGTTATCAGGAGTCTTATAGGCCTTGAGATATTCTTCAAATTCTTCAAAATCCACGGGCTTTAACATGGACAGATCCTCAATGGAAATCTCGGAAAGCGCCTTGTCATGAAGCGTGGGATTTGTTTCCTGAAGAAACCGGAAGAACACGCGCAGATCATATGCGTATGACAATCTGGTTTTATCGGATGTTGTGGTTTCCTTGGCACGGAAATATTCCTTTACATAAGGAGGCAGTTCGGATAAAAATTCCCGAAGCCTCATGGTATTTTCAATTTTTACCTGTTCACGGTAAGTAGCAGGCTTTGCCATAAATAAAATCCTCCAAATTCTGTAAAAATGTTCCAGTTGCGGGCCGTTGGTCAAATTGGGGTTTCTGAGAGTAGTTTAACATAAAACAAAGGAAAAAGCCAGACTTTTTCGGATAAATCTGTATTTGTCCGCTAAACTAATTGTGCAGACAAACTGCTGTTTTGAGCTTGTTCAGAAGCCATGGACGTAAAAAAGCCATGAAAAATCATTTTACACAAAGTATGTAAAAAAGTTCTCATGGCTTTAAGTCTTCTTTTTACTTTTATTTTCTTATTCTACGGTTCATGTTCTACGGTTCATGGATTCCGAGAACTTCATCGACCGGTACTGAGAAAATGATTCCGTGTGCCTCGGTCTGTAATCCGCAGGCAGAACTGATTTCATTCATGATATAGGATTTTTTCTCTCTTGGCACAATGATCATGACAAATTCCTGTTCCTCCTGCATGGAAATTCCTAAAAACTGTACGACGGCTTCTGTTCCCCTTCTTCGTCCACGAATGACAGATCCTCCGCTTGCTCCCGCCTTTGTTGCGGCATCGATCACCTCGTCACTGAACCCTTCACGAACCGCCACCGTAATCATGGCATATGAAGTTTCGTTAATCATTTGCTGAACCTTCCTTTCTATATGAGCTTTTGCTATTTTTTCCTGTTCGGCACTAAGTAAGTTAAGCATGCTTGCCTGGACACCTGTGATCGGCAGCGTCAAGGCAATACCCTTCCCTTTCTTGCGGATCTCAAAGGTTTTTTCCAGCATTTCAAAGATTTCGCTGATTTTACTCTTTGGAATAAGTGCGGCCGTAATCACTCTCGTACTTCCGTCAAGACCGCAGATATCAAGAATCTCTGTTTTGGCCGTTCCCTGGGCGCGGAACTGGTAATAAATCGGCTGTTCTGCTTCCGTAAACAGATGATTGATGCTCTTGTCCGTGTCGGTATCTGTGATAATCAACAGCAGACGAAGTGCGAATAAATGTGGCGTCATACCTCTTCATCCTCCAATTCGATAATGGTATCTTCCAGAATGTGTTCCTGTGTTCTGGAAGTTTTTTTCAGTTTGTGTTCATATACAAGGCCCATGATCTGAATCGCGATCAAAGGTGCCAGGGCAACCAGGGCGACGACTCCAAACGCGTCTGTCACGACATTTCCTCCCAGTGCGGTACATGCGCCCATTGTCAGAGGGAGAAGAAATGTAGATGTCATCGGACCGCTTGCCACACCGCCGGAGTCAAATGCAATTCCTACAATGATCGGCTGAACACGGTAACTCATTCCAATAGCAAGAATGTATCCGGGAATCAGGATCCAGTAAACCGGAATTCCGGTCAGAACCCGGATCATTGCAAGCCCTACTGCTCCTGCTACTCCAATCGACAGACAGATGTTCATTTGTCCTCTTGTTACCATACCGTCCGTGATATCTTCTACCTGATGATTTAATAGCTGTACGGCAGGTTCCGCTTTTACAATATAATATCCGATCAGAATTCCTACCGGAATCAGAAGCCACTGGTAGGAATTCGAAACCATCTGCTCTCCCAGAAGATTTCCAACCGGAGCAAATCCGACATTGACTCCGACAAGGAACATGATCAGTCCAATAATCGTGTAGACAAAACCAATACACATTCTAAAAAGCTGCTTTCTGTGATATTTTTTTGTTGCCGCCTGAAACAGTACAAATACGGCAAGGATCGGAAGCATGCTGATGATCACCTCTTCCGTGTACTGTGGCAGTGCCCATAGAAATTGATCGATCACATCCCGTGTAGTTGTTACATCCGGAATGGTGACCGCTGTATAGACGGCGTCGGTCGGGTGATAAAAAATCCCAAGGAGCAGAACCATCAGAATCGGTCCGATACTGCTGAGAGCAATCAGGCCGAAGCTGTCATTGGCACTGTCTTTATCACTTCTGGCCGCTGACAGACCGATTCCAAGTGCCATAATAAAAGGTACGGTCATCGGTCCGGTCGTTACTCCGCCGGAATCGAACGCAACCGCAAGAAATTCACCGGGTGCTGCAAGGGCAACCCAAAACAGGAGAAGGTACATTAACGTCAACAGACGTGAAAGACTGATTTTAAACAGAATTCTAAGAACTGCAACGACAAGAAAAATACCTACCCCGACTGCGACTGTCAGTACGAGGACTCTGTTCGGAATTGATGCCACCTGGTTTGCCAGAACCTGAAGATCCGGTTCCGAAATGGTGATCAGAACACCCATCAGGAAGCATCCACCGACAATAAATAGAAGATTTCGTTTTTTGATAAGCTGTCCGCCGATGCCCTGTCCGAGCTGCGTCATGGAAATGTCGGCACCGAGCTGAAAGAATCCCATCCCGAAGATCAGGAATACCGCTCCGGCAAGAAAGAGGGAAAACGCTCCCACTTCCATCGGGATCAACAGAATACTCAAAAGCAGCACAATGACAGTGATCGGAAGGACGCTTGAGAGAGATTCTTTTACTTTTTCTCTGAGTTTTTCCATCATCAACCTCTTTTCTTTTTAGATTTTCATAAAGTCGCATACTCCTCTGCCAGAATACTGTAAACGGCCAGATCCACAATTCCCCGGTTATTCTTCCCGCCCTGACGAAGAGTCCCCTCATATGTCATGCGGCATTTCTGCATGACTTTTCCGGAGGCAGGATTCTCTGTATCGTGACAGGCTTCAATCCGGTTGACGCCCACCTGCTCAAAGAAAAAGCTTATAATGGCAGAAAGTGTCTCCGTCATAATTCCACGGTTCCACCAGGCACTTCCAAGACAGTATCCGATGGAAATGCTCTCAAGCTCCTCATCAATCTTGACTGCGCTGATAGTTCCGATCGGGTTTTCGGGGCAGTCTTTTAGCGTGATACTCCACTGGTAAAAATCAGGCTTTAGATAGGATTCGATCCATTCCAGAAGAATCTGTCTGGTAAGGTCAGGATCGACATGTGCAGGCCAGGAAAGAAATTTTGTGACGTGCGGATCTTTTGCCCAGTTTTCATAGACAGCATGGACGTCTTTCATTGTAAACCGGCCAAGATACAGCCGGTCCGTCTCAAGAAGACATGTTCCTTTATGTTCCATACCTATTTCCCTCTTTTCATTTTCACAGGAAACTGTGACAAATTATACCTTATTATAACATATTTATGCAGAATCTTCTTCTAAAAATTTTATAAAAATGCATTCCAGAACCGAAGCAGAAATTTTTTGAACGGATTTGCGGACGCATAGAAGAACCGTACTGTCTTTTGGCAGATTCCGCGAAGAAGCACATTTTCCTCTTCAGAAGGTGCTGTGTCTCCATAAGCGGCTGCATTGACAGCGGTCATCATGTTCCGGATCTCTTCTTTTTCAAGAACCGGGACTACGGCCATCAAATTGTCTGCAAAGTCTGCTTCTGCCCCATGGAATGATTTCATTTTTCCACACGCATGCAGGATCAGAATCAGATATCCAAAGGACTGGCGGACCTGATATCCGGCGGCACGTTTCAGAAGAATCGTACGCCTCAGCAGAACAAGAATGACGATGAAAGCCAGAGCAGGGATCAGATACCATACGTGGAAATATTCGGATAAGCGAAGGCTGATTCCCTCTTCTTCTGCTTCCTGACTGTCGGTATCTGCATTGGAATCTTCTTCGTCCTCCAAGGATCACCTGATTGACCTGTTGAAGGACTGCTTCCGCTTTTTTATGATAATCATTCATTGTATATCTCCTCATCCTGATAGTTTCATAATATGATTGTGTAATTCTACACCAGATTTACCTTAGCGGAAAATGTGAGAAAATTATGAGGAAATTGTAAAAGATATGCTAGAACCGGGTGCTGTACGACAAAATAAACCTTTCTTTTACATCTGTTTGACAACCGCTGAAAATCATGTTATTTTATAATCGTTAGCACTCAATAAGTATGTTGGCTAATAAGGAGGGGTTTTATGATTGTAAGACCAATGTATAATCTTGTATTGCTTCCGGATGTAAATTACTATTTCAAGAATGATTTCTTAAAAGACTGGAGTCCGGTTCAGATAGAAGCACAGGAACGAATCCTTTTCCTCGTTCTGCGGGATAATAAACCGCGGGAAGAACTGCAGCCTGAGGACTTTTATCCGGTCGGCGTTTCTGCCCAGATTGATTCGATCGAGGAAGACGGCAGTATCCATGTTCATACTCTGGAAAGGGTAGATATTTCAGAGATCGAAATTCACGACGGGTATATTGAGGCGGAGGCATGTGTCCGGGCAGAGGTAGATGATCTGCCGAAGGAAGAAGAATCCGAGCGGTTTACACGGATCCAGCGTGCGCTTCTGCAGTTTGTGCAGAAATACCAGTGGGGAATGTGGGCCAGAAGCTATATCCTTCAGTGGAACAATATGGAGGAAGCGGTCTGTACACTGACGGAATATCTGAATCTGACACCGGATGAAAAATATCAGATTCTTGCGGCAGATTCAGAAAGGGAGCGCTTTAATCGTATGGAGCAGGCCATATATGAGCTTGTGGAAGTTTCCAAAGTTTGCGAGGAAGCACAAAGCGCGCAGAAAGATGATCAGGAACAGCTGTACCGGGAGGCAGCCATCAAAAAACAGATCGGATATCTGCAGCAGGAACTGGATGAAATGCATCCGGAAAATGTGACGGATATCCAGATGTTTGAAAAGAAAATTGAAGAATCCAAAATGAATGAAACCGCCAGAAAAGAGGCGGAAAAAGTACTTGGACGAATGAAACAGGAAGGCCAGGACGGTCACGAGTACGGAATGCTGTATGATTATCTGGATTTCCTTACTTCTCTTTCCTGGGAGATGCCGGAGTCCTCACCGGTAGATCTGGATGAGGCACAGCGGATTCTGGATGAAGACCACTACGGCCTGAAAAAGGTCAAGGAGCGGATTATCCAGCAGATTGCCGTTATGTCCCTGAACAAGAAACAGTCCGGCTCGATCCTTCTGTTTACCGGTGCACCGGGAACCGGAAAGACAAGTATCGGACAGAGCATTGCCAGAGCCCTTGGACGGTCCTACGCACGAATCAGCCTGGGCGGCGTCCGGGATGAGGCGGAGATTCGCGGACACAGGCGGACCTATATCGGAGCCATGCCGGGCCGGATCATGCAAGGCATTAAGCGCAGCGGATCTTCCAATCCGGTTGTCGTACTGGATGAGGTAGATAAACTCTCCAAAGATTACAGCGGCGATCCGGCGAGCGCCCTTCTGGAGGTGCTGGATCCGGAACAGAACAATACCTTTACGGACCACTATCTCAATGTTCCGTATGATCTTTCCAATGTTCTGTTTATCTGTACGGCGAATACAACCGATACCATTCCGGAACCGCTTCTGAACAGGATGGAAGTTATCTCCTTCAGCGGATACACGGAAGTAGAAAAACTTCAGATTGCCAAACGCCACCTGATTCCAAAGGCGGAAAAAGCCATGGGGATTCCGGCGGAAAAGCTGGAGATTCCGGAAGAAGTCTTAAGACAGATCATTACAGAATACACGATGGAGTCTGGTGTCCGCGGACTGAAAAAGCAGATCGATGCCATGTGCAGGGCACTGGCTGTCCGGCTTGTGAAAAATCCGGAGGAGAAGCTCTCTGTCCAGCCGGGAGATCTGCGTACACTGCTTGGAAGAAAACAGCTGCATCATGACATGAGGCTTACCGAGGCAGATCCGGGAACTGTGACCGGCCTTGCCTGGACTGCTGCCGGTGGAGAGATTCTTTATATCGAAAGCCGTCTGATGCGGGGTGACGGTAAAGTCACCATCACAGGACAGCTGGGAGACGTGATGAAGGAGTCCATCCAGATTGCCCTGAGTCTTGTCAAAATTTATTATCCGGAAGAGACAAAGGTACTGGAGGATCACGATTTACATATTCATATTCCTGCAGGAGCGATCCCGAAAGACGGACCGTCCGCCGGCATCACACTGGTTACCGCCCTCTCCTCTCTTGTGACAGGAAAGGCAGTACCTACGGAATATGCCATGACAGGCGAAGTTTCCCTGCGTGGATATGTTCTCCCGATCGGCGGTCTGCCGGAAAAACTGATGGCGGCTCAGAGAGCCGGAATCGAGAAGGTATTCATTCCGCAGGACAATGTGGAAGATCTGGAAGATGTTGCAGAGGAAGTAAAAGAACGTCTGACCATTATCCCGGTTAGAAAAATCCGGGACGTACTGGATGTACTGATCGGCGAATAAAAAAGATACGAAAAAAGACTGACCGAAATGAATTCCATCAGTCTTTTTTCTGTGCTGCGATCAGAAGCATCATCGGCCTGCGCATCTCATCTTTCATTCCGGGAAGATCGATCATCTCCTGCGGCGGCATCGGCTCTACAAGATCCAGAAGCGTAAAGCCATTTGCCAAAAGCGTCTGGAGATACGTTGTCAGTGTCCGGTGATATTTGGTCACATGCTCTCCAAGAAAGACGGCGTCCCGCTGCCCTTCATAGTAGTAATTATCTACCGGGAAGTGCAGGATGTTTCCCTCTTCATCATAATACCAGTCCTGACTGCCATAAGCAGTAAATACCGGGTGCTCTACGGAAAAGACGAAAGATCCTCCCGGTGTCAGCCAGCGGTGAATTTTTTTTACGACCGCCTCAAAATTTTCGACATAGTGAAATGCGAGAGAACTTAATACGATGTCAAATGATCCGTCTTCCAGGTCCAGATCTTCCATAGCACTCTGACGGTAGGTAATCTCCGGACGGTTGTTTTTCTCTTTGGCGGTCTCGATCATTTTTGCGGAAATATCTGTTCCGAGTACACGGGATGCCCCGTTGGCGGCGGCATATCCACAGTGCCATCCATAGCCGCATCCCAGATCCAGGACACTGCGGTCTTTAAAATCCGGGAGAAGCTTTTTCAGTTCGCTCCACTCTCCCGCACCGTCTAATCCTTCTCTGGATCGGAGCATCTCGCTGTATTTCTTGAAAAAAAGTTCATTGTCATAAGGATTCTCTTTCATTGCCTTTTCCCGGCCTTTCCATCGTAACGATATTCTTTTTCTTATTGTGAAGGGCAATCTCACGGAATTCCTCCGGGATGTCCTCCGGCTTCATTGTCTTGTGCACGTCGCAGGTGCCAGCCTGCTTTGCTGTCTCGTAATACCAGCGCTTGTAATTCAGAATCTTCAGATTTTCCTGAATAGCCTCTATCTGAAGCCTCACGACTTCCTGCTGCTCTTTGATGAGCTCCAGTCTCTGGTCGATGGTGGAGTCGCCCTCCATGCTCCAGTCTACAAACTCTTTGATCTCCTTGATCGGCATCCCGGTCTTTTTCAGGCACTCGATGATCTCAAGCCAGTCAAAATCCTCATCCTGAAACATCCGGATTCCGCCGCTTGTCCGCTCTACAAACGGCAGCAGACCCTCTTTGTCGTAATAGCGCAGAGCAGACGTAGAGAGATTCATTCTCTTTGCCGCTTCTCCGATCGTATAATACATCTTTTCACCACCTTTTTTCAGTTTTTTATATTTTTCTATTGACTTAAAGTTGACTTTAAGTTGTATATTCTAAACGAAGGTTAAGTTCAAAGGAATTATACCTGTAAATACAATAGAAGTCAATCAGGAGGTAAAGCAAAATGAGTTTTCAAATGTATGTACCGACAAGAATCCTGTTCGGAGCAGGACAGTTAAATCATCTTCATGAACAGGCAATGCCTGGAACAAAAGCGCTGATTATCATTTCAAACGGAAAATCCACGATCGAAAACGGCGCACTCTCCCGTACACAGGAAGAGCTTGAGAAAGCCGGAATTCCGTTTGTCGTATTTAATAAAATCATGGCAAATCCGCTGAAATCCACAGTGATGGAAGGGGCAGCATGCGCCAGAGAAAACGGCTGTGACTTTATCGTTGCACTCGGAGGAGGCAGCGTTATGGACGCGTCCAAAGCAATCGCCGCAATGGCAACAAATGACGGGGATCTCTGGGACTATGTAGCAGGAGGAACCGGAAAAGCCCTTCCGTTGAAAGAAGAACCGCTTCCAATTATCGCAGTGACAACGACGGCCGGAACAGGAAGTGAGGTCGATCAGTATGGCGTTATTTCCAACGATGAAACAAAAGAGAAAATCGGCTTTGGAGGATACGATTCCCTCTTCCCGCGCATCGCTGTTGTAGATCCGGAGCTTATGACATCCGTTCCGCCGAAATTTACGGCATATCAGGGATTTGATGCCCTCTTCCACAGCGTGGAGTGCTACATTGCAGCACCGGCTAATCTGATCAGTGATATGTACGCACTGACTGCCATCGAAAATATCGGAGCTTATCTTGCCCGTGCTGTGAAAGACGGCTCTGACATTGAGGCGAGAGAACATGTGGCATTTGCCAATACACTGTCCGGTGTAGTCATGACTTTGAGCGCCTGCACAAGCGAACATTCGATGGAACACGCCATGAGCGCCTACCATCACGATCTGCCGCACGGTGCCGGACTGATCATGATCTCCAAGGCATACTTCACTCACTTTATCGAAAAACATGCCTGTGATGACCGTTTCGTAAGAATGGCACAGGCGCTCGGCATGAAAGATGCCAAAGAGCCGATGGACTTCATCACAGCACTTGGAAAGCTCCAGGAAGACTGCCAGGTAGCGGATCTGAAAATGTCCGACTACGGTATGGAACCGTCTGAATTCCTGACACTGGCACAAAACGCACGTGCAACCATGGGCGGACTGTTCATGTGTGACCGTGTACCGCTCAGCGATGAAGAATGCGCTGCTATTTATGAGAAATCCTATCGGTAAACCGGAAATCCTATTAAGGAAAATATAAGATGCAAACAGAAGATCCCGGCGTAATCGTCAGGATTTTCTGGTGACTTTTGGAAACGTTTCCGGATAGTCATCCTTTATGATTCTTCCGGCGCTTTATTTCTTCTTTACCCAGAACTTCAAGACCTTCCACTCCGTCTGACGCCTGAAAGACCTCATATCCCTGGCTCTGCAGATAAATCTTGACCCTCGCGGATTTCCTTATCATCTTCCACAATTAAGATATGATTCATTTCCATACTCTTTCTTCCTTTCTGATTTTCTTCTATATTTGAACCGTTCTGCCTGCTGAAGTACTATCAGGCCAGAATCGCTGTTTCACCGAGAAAGTATCCGGCACCGACAAATACCAGATTCCAGACCAGAACCCCGAAAAAAGAACTGACGGTGTAGGTCCAGAAATTCATCCGGATCATGCCAGCAGGAATGGAAATCAAAGTGCGGGCAACAGGGAGCAGCTTACTGATAAAAACACCTATGCAGCCCTTTTTCCGAAGCATCTCCATTTTTTCCCGGATGAGCGGCTCCTGCGTTGGAAATTTGCGGAAGTACCAGCCCAGCACGGTCTTTCCGCCGAGGCGCCCGATTAAATACAAAAGCCAGCTTCCTATCAGTCCGGCCAGAACGGTCAGAATCAGTACAACACCAAAATGAATTTCTCCTTTGGATGCCCAGATACCGGAAAGAGGCATGATGACACCCGCAGGGAACCCCGGCAGATTGAGATATTCCAGGAGAACAATCAGAAAAATAAAAAATGCTCCATATTGTAAAAAATAATCTGTCAAAATCTGAATGCTCATAGTCCATTTCCTCCTTTGCTAAGTATAGGATACCCTCTAAATCTAAAGGAGACTTGCAATAGTTTCTTAAGATTTCATAAAGAATGACAGTCGCGGAGCGGTCGGATTTATGTTATACTATCAGACATAAGTGCGAGCTGTGAAATCAGCGTAGCTGATTTCCCCTGGCGAGCGGAGGAAAATCTGCAAGCCTTGGTAAGCTGATAACTATACAGTAGGA
>MHCFR00700__coassemble_2144_pt1 | contig 8123 bp, 5 predicted proteins | sample MHCFR00700__metabat2_high_PE_025 | metagenome-assembled genome bin MHCFR00700
CAAGCGGCCAGTAAAGAACAGACGCGCTAAGTACAGGAGGGTGAAATATGAGTGTCAAATCAGTCCATTTATAGAAGGGATAGATTGTTTAGAGTATGCGATTAATAAGGAGCATTTAAATAAGATAAATGACGAAATGGGTAAAATTATGAGGAGAAGTGATAGTGCTTTGGACTATGTTCCAACGCAATATATTACCGATTTTGTCAAGAGTATTATTCGTAATGATGGTGCTGCTGAATATGCTGGTATAGAGTATAAAAGTGTAATGCATAGTGATGGGTATAATCTTGCCTTATTTGATCCTGATTTATGTGAATGTGTCGATACGCAGATTTATAGAATAGATATGATTGATTATCGCAAACATGTTATATGATAATAGTTTCTACAAGAAATTTAAAGAAAAAAGCGTTTACAGGAGTCCTTTACTATTCAAAAGACGATTTTGTCGTTGTGTTTTACAGGAATCTCCGGGAGACATGGAAAGATGAGCAGAATAATAAGGATGAAAAAAATCCAAAACATCAAAATGATGTTTTGAATGATGTTTTAAAAGATGTTTTGCAAAATCAGATAATCCAATTTTTGACCGAGAATAACAGGCTGAGCCAAAAGCAAATAGCTGCAAAAACAGGTCGATCCATAGCATCCGTACAGCGAGCAATGAAGAAGCTTTCTGAACAGGGGAAGATTGTTCGTGAAGGTGGAAAGCGTTTTGGACATTGGAAAGTAATATAATTTAACGAATCGAGTTCGAATGGCGGTGATAATATGAAAAAGACGGCATTAAGAAAAGAGTTCTGGATGTCGATCAGAAAAAGTCCGGGCCGTTTCCTTTCGATCTTTCTGATTGTCGCTCTGGGAGTTTCGTTCTTTTCCGGAATCCGTGCCTCGGAACCGGATATGCGGGTTTCCGGAGACAGATATTACGATGAGACAAACCTTATGGATCTGAAAGTACAGGGGAGCCTGGGGCTTACGGATGACGATGTGAAGGCGCTGTCCGAAGTAGAGGGAATCCGGTCGGCGGAGGGCGGATACAGTGTTGATGCCCTTTGCAAAGTGGGTGAAAATGAAGAAGTCATACATATTGCATCTTCCTATGACACGGTCAATCAGACGACAGTATCCGAAGGAAGAATGCCAAAAGGGGATTCCGAGTGTGTTCTTGATGAAGACTTTATGGAGGCGAACGGCTATGAGATCGGGGATACGATTGAACTCTCTTCCGGCACGGAAGATCCGCTGACAGACAGTCTGAAAAAGGAAGATCTTACGATCGTGGGAGCAGGCAGCAGCCCGGAATACATCTCCATTGAAAGAGGAAGCTCCCTGATCGGAAACGGTGAAGTCTCCGCCTTTGCGGTGGTGGCACCGGAGGCTTTCGCACTGGATGTATATACGGAAATTTATCTTCTTGTAGACGGAGCAGAAGCCGAAACCTGCTACACAGACGGGTACGATGATCTGATCGCGAAAGTCAAAAAGCGGGTGGAAGATATTGCTGATGTGGAGTGTGTCCGCAGGACGGAGGAGATCAAAGCGGAGGCACTTCAGGAAATCGCGGATTCCCAGAGTGAGCTGGATGATGCGAAAAAAGAAGCAGATGAAGAGCTCGCAAAGGCAGAACAGGAATTACAGGATGCCGAGCAGCAGATTACGGACGGACAGAAGCAGATTGACGATGGCAAGGCAGCTCTGGAATCTGGCAAGGCAGAGATCAGCAGTCAGGAGAAGACCTTGCAGAATGCCGAGGCCCAGTATCAGAGCGGAGCGGCTGAGTTACAGTCCGGAAAAACTGCACTGGCAAGTCAGAAGGAAGCTCTTGCATCCGGAAAAAGTCAGGCTCAGGCAGAGTTCGCAAAGCAGGAGGAAGAGATTGCAAATTCCCAGAGCCAGCTGGATTCGGCCAAACAGCAGATCGATGCGGCCGAGCAGGAACTTGCCGCTCAGGAAGCAGAGCTGACTTCGGCAAGAGAAGAGCTGGATCAGAAAAAAGCAGAGCTTGCAGCCGGACTTGAGGCATTGAATCAGCAGGAAGAGGAAATCAACTCCGGACTTGCTCAGGCGGAGCAGGAGATCAGTCAGAAACAGCAGGGGCTGGATGCACTGCAGGCACAGATCAACGAACTGGAAGCGACGATAGCATCGGATCCGGACTCTGTTACAGAAGAGATGAAGGCTCAGCTTGAGGAAATGAAGAGACAGTGGGAAAGCGAGAACAGTGTCCTCACAGAGAAAATAGACGCACTGGAGACGTTGAAAACGCAGTCCCAGACAGAACTGCAGAAAATTGAGACACAGCTGGCGGCTCTTAAGGGGGAAGAGAGTAAGCTTCAAAAAATAGAGCAAGATCTTTCTGGAAAAGAAGCTGAGTTTGAGCAACAAGCATCTACCGTAAGAGAGGAATTGGCTTCTCAGAAGGCTCAGTGGGAAGCCGGCGTAAAGGCGCTGGAAGAAGGAAAAGCGGTACTTGCAAGTGCAAAGCAGGCGACAGAGGCCAGGTTTGCGTCAGGAAATGAGCAGATTGCCGTTGCCGAAGCAAAGATCCGTGCTTCCGAGTCCGAACTTTCTTCGGCGGCATCTCAGATTGCAAGCGGAAGATCCCGGATTGAGGCTGCAAAAAATACGATTACGGAGCAAGAGGCAAGTCTGGCACAGGCAGAAGCCGAACTTGCAGACGGACGGGCCGAACTGGAGTCCGGACGGAAAGAATACGAAACACAGAAAGCAGACGCCGAGAAAGAACTGGCGGATGCTCAGATAAAGATCGATGATGCGAAAGCAGAAGTAGATGAGATCGAAGATCAGGAATGGTATGTCAATGACAGAGACGTTCTGGCAGAATACACAAGCTACGGCGAAAACGCAGACCGGATGCGTGCTATCGGAGAAGTGTTCCCGGAACTCTTCTTCCTTGTGGCGGCCCTGATCAGTCTGACAACCATGACAAGGATGGTGGAGGAAGAACGAACCCAGATCGGTACATTAAAAGCGCTTGGTTACGGAAAAGGAGCCATTGCAGGAAAATACATGATGTACGCATTTCTTGCGACGATGGGCGGCAGTATATTTGGAGTATTGATCGGAGAAAAACTATTTCCATATGTCATTCTTTACTCATACCAGATTATGTATACCCATCTGCCGCACATTGTGATCCCTTATCAGTGGAGCTATGCGGTGATGGCAACGGGAGCGGCACTGGCATGTACGCTGCTTGCCACGTTTTATGCATGTTATAAAGAACTGGCGGCACAGCCGGCGGAACTGATGAGGCCGCCTTCTCCGAAAGAAGGAAAGCGGATTCTTCTGGAACGAGTGACTTTGATCTGGAAACATTTGAACTTTACATGGAAATCCGCAATTCGGAATCTCTTCCGTTATAAGAAGCGGTTTTTCATGACAATCGCCGGAATCGGCGGCTGTATGGCGCTGATGGTAGTCGGATTCGGTATCCGGGATTCCATCATGTGCATTGGAACCATCCAGTATCAGGAGATTCAGGCCTATGATGGCATGATTTATCTGAGCAGCAGTGTGACAGAGGATCAGATTCAGCAGATTCAGGATGCCATGGATGGAATGGATAAGATGGACCGTTACATTGAGATGGAGATGACCAGAGAACCGGTGTCCGTATCCATTGACGGAAGCACAGAGGACGTTTACCTGTGCGTACCGGAGGACAAAGACGCGATCGAAGACTTTATGAACTTCCGAAGCCGGACGACAGGAGAGGTCTACCATATTCAGGATGAAGGTGTTATTCTGACAGAAAAAATGGCCAATACACTGGATGTTTCCAGCGGAGATACCATCTATCTCGGCGCGGACGGATCGGAAAAAGAAGTAACCGTCACGGCGGTCTGCGAAAACTATATGGAGCACTACGTCTATATGTCGCCGGAACTTTATCAGGAACTGTACGGAAAAGCACCGGAATACAACAGCATTCTTTTTGATCTGAAGGATGCGTCCACCCGGGAACTGTCACAGACGGGAGAAGAACTGTTGAAGTATGACGGCGTGTTGAATGTCACCTATACAAACAGTATTGAGGATCAGTTAAATACGATGCTGCAAAGCCTGAATCTGGTTATCGTGGTACTGATTGTTTCCGCGGGACTGCTTGCCTTTGTGGTATTGTACAATCTGAACAATATCAATATCACAGAACGCCGCAGGGAGCTTGCGACCCTGAAAGTACTCGGATTTTATGATATGGAAGTCAGTTCCTATGTTTACAGGGAAAACATTATGCTGACAATATTCAGTATCGCGGTCGGTATCGTGCTCGGGGCACTTCTTCACCGGTTTGTCATCACGACTGTGGAAGTGGACGCGGTCATGTTCGGAAGAGTGGTCAACTGGCAGAGTTATCTCTACAGCGCACTGTTCACCACGGCATTCTCCCTGTTTGTCAACTGGGTAATGTATTATAAACTGAAGAAGATCGATATGGTGGAATCACTGAAGAGTGTGGAATAATAAGAACTCCTTTCATGAGAGGCAGAAATATGAGCCGATCATGGAAGGAGTCTTTTTTGTTGTAGAGGAAATTTGTAGAAAAAAATTCACAGAGTTTTTTACTCTGTGAAATGTTTTTTACTTCATCATAAATAAAGATAACATTTTTCTTCTGTTACCCTCAATTATTATAGCACAATAAGTAAAAAAAGCAATGAAATTATCTTCTGCAAAGGCAGAAAACAGTCGAATTTATCTGTCCACAATGTTGTCCTTTACAAAATTCAAAAGAAATAAGGATTTATTTGCCGTCAAAGCCTTTGTCTGTTCGGTAGTCTTTTTCCATGAATAAATACGGAACAAGTGTTTATTTTTCTATTTTCTTATCTTTTTATTTCCCGTCAGAAAAAAACGTCAGACAGAATATTCTTCAGAAAACAGGCAGTACTGCCATGGTGTATCTATCCTTTCGCAGAGTAAAAAACTTTACGAAAAGGGGGAAGCAGCCATCTGGTATATGCTGCATTGCGGAAAGGGACAGGAAGAGGCGGCAGTTCAAAACTGGAAAAAGATGGATTTTTCCGGTCAGACAGTACCTTTTCTGGTTACTTTTGAACGAATGAAACGGTATGAAGGAACCTGGCATTCTCTTTGTATACCACTGATTCCCGGAGTGTTTTTTGTGGAAAGCCGGACTGGGAATTCCCTACAGGGATGTCAAGCGGTCGAGGTGGGGCAGGAGACCAAAGCGTTTCTTCAAACACTTGGCGGGTCAACACATCATATCCCCATGTCCAAAGGCATCATCCAAAATGGCGTGACGTATGTGACAGAAGGTCCTCTTGTGGGACAAGAAGCCAGGATTAGGAAAATTGACCGGCACCGTCGGCTTGCAAAAATCGAAGCACCTTCCGGTTTGGTTGAGGGAGAAGCCTTCTGGGCGGGGCTAGAAATCACTTCCAAAAGTTAAGGGGTGGGAAATCGTGGAAAACTGGTTTGTGATGAAAACAAAGCTAGGAAAAGAAGAGGAAGCTGCCGAGTTGATTCGAAGGACCGTTGAGTCTTCTTTGTGGGACGTCTGCACCGTGCCAAAGAAACAAAAATTGTTTCGGGCAAACGGGAAATTAATTCTGGATATAGAGTGCATGTTTCCCGGATACATTTTTTTGAAGACGGACCGGATCCGGGAGATGGAAGAGATCCTCAAGCACTCCAGAGAGTATCCCGGACTTTTGGGAGTAGGAGAGCAAAAGGCAGTCCGGATTGAAAAGGAAGACCTAGCATTTCTCAAACAGGTCTGCGGAGAGCGGTTGGAAAGATCGATGGAACTTTCCAAAGTGGAAACGGACGAAGAAGGGAACCTAGTTCGGATAGAGGGAAGCTTAAAGCCCTACTCCGGCACAATTGTACGGAAACGGCTGAGAAAGCGGTATGTCTTGGCGAAAGTCGGGCTCTTCGGAAGGCAGCAGACCGTGTTGTTTGGCATACGACTGCCGGGAGATGAGATCTGGTAGGGTAGGATGAGTAGAGATAAGGTGTTTCATCGGTAACTCGCTCTCCTACAGATATAACAGTTGGGAAATTACTGCATGTCCAAAGACTAAAGGATTTGAGCGGCAGATAGCGGAGTATTGCCGTACCAAGAAAGTGGTTTGTTTAAATTCCCAGACTGCTCGAGCAGAAATGGCGTTGAGATTATTAGCTATTGGTGCAGAAAATGGCGGCAGTTTATCCGATGCAGTGACGACTGTATAACAGGGATAACCAAAAAACTTGATTTTCCAAGGACTTCACGAGTTTGGGATCAAGACCCGAAATTGAAAATTTCTACGGATTGGAGGTGGATTCGAGTACCCAGAGAGGTTGAGATGGCTTCTTGGATACTCTTGGATTGCCACACAATACAGAATAGAAAAATTCAATAAGGAGGTAAAGTCTTGGCGCACTTGGTTTCTTTAGAAACTGTCTTTGGCAGTTCATATCATGATGTCAGAAGCGAAACATTATTTTGCGAAAATAAAGATTATCAATTTATATCTAAGGTAAGGAAATTATGAGGAGTGGAAGGAGAAAAGTAGTGAACAGAAAGATTGCGGTTGCCGGCACCGGATATGTCGGTTTGTCATTGGCAGTGCTTTTGGCGCAGCATAACAAAGTTACAGCGGTGGATATTATTCCAGAGAAAGTAGAGATGATCAACAATAAGAAATCTCCCATACAGGATGATTATATTGAAAAATATCTGGCTGAAAAAGAACTGAATTTAACGGCAACGCTGGATGCGGAGGAAGCCTATAAGAATGCTGAGTACGTTATTATTGCTGCACCTACAAATTACGACAGTAAGAAAAATAATTTCGATACATCGGCAGTGGAAACAGTAATCAATCTTGTAATGCATTCCAATCCAGATGCAATCATGGTAATTAAGTCAACGATTCCGGTAGGTTATACAGAAAGCATCCGGGAGAAGACGGGAAGTGAAAATATTCTGTTCAGTCCGGAATTTCTTCGAGAATCAAAAGCTCTTTATGATAACCTGTATCCCAGTCGGATTATCGTCGGCACAGATCAGAAAGACGAGCGTTTAGTAAATGCAGCCTATGAATTCGCTAGTTTACTGCAAGAAGGGGCAATCAAAGAAAATATTGATACGCTCTTTATGGGATTTACAGAGGCAGAGGCTGTGAAGCTATTTGCCAATACATACCTTGCACTGCGCGTCAGCTATTTTAATGAACTGGATACTTATGCGGAAATGAAAGGATTGAATACTCAGCAGATTATCAATGGAGTATGCCTTGATCCGAGAATTGGTAATCACTATAATAATCCTTCTTTTGGATATGGTGGGTATTGTCTGCCGAAGGATACGAAACAGCTTCTGGCTAATTATGAGGATGTGCCAGAGAACTTGATTGAGGCGATTGTGCAAAGTAATCGGACACGAAAAGACTTTATCGCTGACCGTGTATTGAAGATGGCTGGAGCTTATGAGGCCAATGACAGTTGGGATGTTGCCAAAGAGAAAGAGGTAGTCGTAGGAGTTTATCGGCTTACCATGAAAAGCAATTCTGATAACTTCCGACAGAGCAGTATCCAGGGTGTGATGAAACGGATCAAAGCTAAAGGAGCGACGGTAATTATCTATGAGCCAACGTTAGAGAGTGGGAGTACATTCTTCGGTAGTAGGGTTATAAATGATCTGGTTGAGTTTAAAAAACGTAGTAAAGCCATTATTGCAAATAGATATGACCGTTGTTTGGATGATGTGAAGGAAAAAGTGTATACAAGGGATGTATACCGGAGAGATTAGAGAAGTAGCCGGTTAGGTTGAATTTAGAAGGAAGTTCGGCAAAGAGAAAGGCGGGCCCATGCCGAATAAGAATTTGGTGATTGGCAGCGCAGGCACGTATGGCGTTCTTGCATCTGAAATTGCAGCAGATATGGGATGGTTTGAAAAAAAATAGCTTTTGTCGCTGATAAGAGGAAGATAACACTGAATGGTATCGAGGTTATTGGAACCATTCAAGATATTGATGAATGCCAGTATGTGTTGTGACGGTGTTCAGGTGGATTGTAATGCGACAGTAGAAGGCTATTGCCTTGTTCCTGCTGGGAAAAGATTTGTAATGGAGAGGTTTATTAGA
>MHCFR00700__coassemble_2161_pt1 | contig 8062 bp, 8 predicted proteins | sample MHCFR00700__metabat2_high_PE_025 | metagenome-assembled genome bin MHCFR00700
TAATAAGGGAAATACAATTTATGTGAGGGCAAAGGTATGATATCTGTAAAACAAGTTAGTAAATCTTTTCATGGTAATTGTGTTCTGGATCACATCAGCTTTGAAATCCCGGATCAGACAGCCACGGCGCTGATCGGACCAAATGGAATCGGAAAAACAACGCTTTTGAATATTCTGTGCGGATCTCTGGTACCGGATTCTGGCGAAGTCACCTCCGAAACTCCTGATTTTCAAAGAGAAATTTTTACCGTTCTGTCGGGTTCCCATCAGCTGTATGCAAAAAATACAGTGAAAGAAAACATCGAATTCCTTGCGGTGCTGCGGGGCCTTTCCAACTCGGATATCCGGCAGAACCTGGACCGGTACCTTCCTTCTTTCCCGCTGTATGACTCTGTGAAAAACAAACTGTTTGAGGAGCTCTCTACCGGTCAGAAACAGCTGATGATTCTGCTTGCGGCTCTGGTGACGAATTCCCGGTATCTGATTTTAGACGAACCGACCGAAGGACTGGATCTGGATCACAAACGGGCACTGCTTCACGCTGTTACTTCCATCCGAAATACGAAGACCATTTTGATCACGTCCCATGATTCGGACTTTATTACGTCGGCCGCCGAACGATTTCTGTTTCTGAAAGACGGGCAGATCGCAGTCGAAAAAGAACATCTTGATACAAAGGAATTTCTGGAAATTTATGAAGCATTATATTTACAGGGGGAATCGTTATGAGAATAATCTGGTATGAATGTAAAATGGATGTGTTAAGGACGTTCCGCTATAAGATGGGACTGGTTTCTGACCTGGTGATTTATACATTACTTCTCTGTTTTTTCTTTTGGTCTAATACAGGGCAGTCCTTTCAAGAACTGTATGGCGTAGAAAATTATCAGGCACTGCTTCTTCTGGGCTACGTGGCATGGACCTTTTCTGTCACAGCAATTTCCACTATTGCTTCCCAGCTTCTGGCAGAGCTTCAGCGCGGCACCCTCTTTTTCAAGCTTCACTCCCGTCTTCCGCTTCAGATTCTCTATCTGGGAGACCTGCTTTCCTCGGTGCTCGTCCAGACTATTGTTGTGATCATTTATTCTGTTGTAACATATTTCTTTTTCGGGGTACGGTATATAGTAACACTTCCGATCGTGGCCGCCTTTTTGATTTCCATCCTCGGCATGTACGGAATCGGACTGATGATCGCAGGGCTTTCTCTGTATTACAAACGGATCGGCGCTGTTGTGCTTCTGGTGCAGTTATTTCTTCTTTTTGTTACGGATACCATTCCGACGTCGCCCGTCATCACAGAAGTTTCCAGCGTGCTTCCGCTTACGATGTGTAATACCGTGATCCGGAACAGCTTTGTTCATAAAGATCTGGGAATGTCGTTCCTTTTGCTGTGCGTCGTCAGCCTCCTCTGGTTTGTGGCGGGATATATAGTCTTTGACTGTTTTATGAAACAGGCCAAGAAAAAAGGCAATCTTCTTTTATACTGATGTACTGTTTTTGCAGACCCTTCTTTCTCCGGGAGAGAACTGGTTTCCTATTCGACAAAAGGAACCATTTCTCTCCCTTTTCATACCCTGATAGTGAAGGATTTATTTCCTCTAAAATAAAAAACAGGAGGCACTTTCATGGGCATTACAAACTCTAACAAAGAGGTCAATGTCTCACAGATCACCTGCGGCGGAACCTTCCAGGTAACACTTGGTCTTTCGGCAGCTCCGGATATTTTGGAAAATCCGGTGGATATTGTTCTTGTTCTCGACCGCTCCGGCAGTATGGCCGGAAGCCCGCTCGAAAATCTGAAGCTTGGGGCGGACACCTTTATTGACATTATCGATGAAACTACCGACAGTACTCAGGATGGACAGATCGGCTCGGGAAGCCATATCGGTATCGTCAGCTTTTCCAGCAACGCATCAGCAGACACACAGCTGATTACTTCGGTTGCTGACTTAAAGGCGGCGGTAGCTGCGCTTTCTGCAGGTGGATCCACCAACCATGCAGACGCATTTTCCACTGCTGCATCCCTTTTTGACCCTTCTTCTTCCAACGAAAAGGTCATTGTCATGTTTACAGACGGGAAAACGACTTCCGGAATTCCTCCTGCACCGGTCGCGGAGACGATCCGTGATTCGGGGATCATTATTTACTGTATCGGTCTGATTGGAGACACAGGAATTGATGTGGATGTACTCAATGACTGGGCAACAGATCCGGATGCATCTCATGTTGCTGTCACCCCGGATGATTCTGAACTGGAGGACTTGTTTGCGGATCTGGCGGCCAACATTTCCAAACCGGGAGCAACAAATATTGTCATTAATGAAACTCTCAATCCGGATTTCACTATTGTAAGCATTGGCATGCCATCTTCCGGTACTGCCGCTGCCATTGACTCTCAGTCTCTGCAATGGAAAATTCCATCACTCGGAGTCTCTGGAAACGAGGGTGCGTCTTTGGAATTCTATGTGCAGCACACCGGCCAGACTTCCGGAAATCTTCCTGTCAACCAGTCCATTTTCTACTCGGATACGGAAGGTAATACCGTATCCTTCCCTGAACCTTCCGTTCAGGTTGAATGCGGCGTTTCGGTAGACCCGGAGCCTTGTCCGGTCCCGGTCGATTTTACAATCGGAAAATGCCAGGACTCTCTGGTCGTTGATCTAGGAGATGCGTATCTGGAATCTTCCGGCCGGATCGTACAGCTCAATGTCAAACTGAAAAATGTCTGCCCTCACAAACGGGTTGCTCTCGGAATTATTCTGACCGAAACCGATAACTACGGAAGCGAATATCAGCGCGGCATGAAGGCCATCACCGTACCGGCCCATACTCAGAAGAACTGTCAGGATGTAGAAATAAAATGCATCAAGTTTGTTCTTCCGGAAGACCTGAATGTATCCGGCTGTCCATGCCAGTCGCTGTGCTGTGAACGGCATCTGAAGGTGCGGATCATCGCACATTATATCGATACCGACTTCCGGTGCTGCGATTCTACAGTAACTTTCTAACGTATAATGGGGAGAGCATCGCGTCTCTCCCCGTTTTTCTTTCTATATCTAACAAATCTTATTGCCGTTTGCCACAAGCTTGAACTTGCATCCCAGAACCTCTGCAGCTCTCCGGCACATGATCATCCGTTCCAGAAAGATTTCAAAATAATCCATCACTGTACACATCTCGTCATCCAGCTCCAGATTCATCTGAATCACTCTCTTCTCTTTTTTGACTTCCAGACTGGAGGCCAGCACTGCATAGTTGACCCGGTCGTGGATATCAAAATTGGCAATGGTCGGATTCTGCACCCGGTTTCTTCGCACATCGGTTTTATCCGCCAGAATCAGCGCCGCAGAGACGATGTCCACGGCAGTGCCCGTGGATTCATCATGGTTTCCAATCGCGGTCGTCACAGTCATCACATCCCGGAGAGGCATCCCCATTCCCTTTAAAATTCCGTAAGCCAACAATGCTCCGGTATGGGCGTGGTCGTGCCGGTTGATGCTGTTGCCGATATCATGCATGTACCCTGCAATTTTGCTGAGCCTGATTTCTTTTGGCCCATATCCAAGGTCTTTGAGAATCTTTCCTGCGGTCTCTGCCACCTTGGCAGCATGTTTTCGGGAATGTTCCGTAAATCCAAGAACATCCAGCACCTCATTTCCTTTCTCTATCAAAAGATTTATCTCTTCATTTTCCTTTACCTTTCTGTAAGTAATGATGTCTTGTTTCTTTTCTGCCATATATTCTGTCGTAACTCCTCTTCTTATAATCTTGTAATTGCATCCATGGCAAGGGCGGAACGCTCACATTCCTCCGGCGTGAAGGTTACCTGCCAGCAGAGCGGGCTTCCTTTCATATATTCGGAAGCATAACTGAGACCATTCGTCCGTTCATCCAGCATCGGGCGGTCAATCTGGTTTGTATCACCAAGCAGAATGATTTTGGTGCCTTTTCCGGCTCTTGTAATGATTCCTTTTACCTGATTCGGCGTCATGTTCTGTGCTTCATCGATAATCAGATAAGTCTTCATAATGGAACGCCCGCGAATATAATTTAACGCTTCCGTCTGAATCAGCCCGCGGTCGAAGATTTCATCGATCTTCCCCTGTAATTCCCGCTCGTCTTTATAGCGTTCTTCCTCGTTGGAATCGATCAGCTGTTCCAGATTGTCAATGACAGGACGCATTAGCGGAGAAATCTTCTCCTGTTCGTCTCCCGGGAGAAAACCGATGTCCGAGTCAAACTGTGCGTTTGGCCTGGAAATCAGAATTCTCCGGTATTCTCCCGTTGGATGATTCAGGATTTTTTCCAGGCCGACCGCCAGCGTATAGAAAGTCTTACTGGTCCCTGCCCTGCCTTTGATAATAACAAGCGGTGCCTTTTCGGCCGGCTGCATCAGTGCTTCCTGTACGAAATATTGTCCTGCATTTCTTGGAGAAACACCGTAAGGCTGGGTTTTCCGGTATTCCAGCTTTTTAATCACTCCCTTTTCCACCCGACCGAGCTGGGTTTTCTTTGCAGACTGATCCGCCTTTAAAATCACAAATTCATTTTCTTCCAGCTTTGGCACGATCCGGTTTCCCTGTTCGTCCGAAAGGTAGACATCCTCCACCGGAACACCCTTTTTCTTAAACTCTTTGAACTTTTCTTCCGGCACATACACTTCTATCCTTCCCCTGTACTGCCCTTCATACTCTACAACCTGCTCTGTCGTATAATCTTCCGCCCGGATTCCGATGATCTGTGCCTTAATTCTGAGCAAAATGTCTTTTGTCACAAGAACCACCTGTTCCTCACAGGACTCCGCCAATCCCTTGCAGACTTTCAAAATCCGGTTATCCATCTTCTCTTCCGGCAGATCCTCCGGAAGCTGCACGTTTACAAAATTTTTCTCCACCCGGAGCATGCCTCCCGATTCCAGCGGAATTCCTTCCAGCAGATCACCTCTCTGCCGGAGTTCTTCCAGAATCCGGATCGCTGTCCTGGCATTTCTTCCTTTCTCGCCATCTGCTTTCTTGAGATTATCCAGCTCTTCCAGTACAACAACAGGCAGAATCACCTGATTATCCTCAAAACTGAGCAGTGCCTGTGGATTCTGAATGAGAATGTTGGTGTCGATGACATAGATTTTTACCATATGCAGGTCTCCTTTACCATATAGACTTTTCATAAAACACAAAAGGAAAGCTGTTCTTCCCCTTTATGGAAATTATAGCTTTCCTGTATTTTAACTTTGCTTTGATTTGGGTTAAATTTGGGTTAAAGCAGGCATGCAGAAAAACATTGCCATTTCCTTTTTATCAGGATTTTACTTAGACTTGACAGAAAGCCAGTAGTTCATACCGGTTCTTTCTTTTATAATGACAGTAAAGATTGGAGGGCTGTCTTATGCTTTTCTATACGATCATGATTCTTATTCTAGGCATACTTAGCGCAGGCATAACTGTATTTTTCTTTTTCCGGTGGAGACAGAATCGAAATGTTCCGGAAGATATCAATACAGAAAATACAACTGTTCCGGCGCACATATCCATTTTTACCAGACTTGGGACAGCACTGTTTCTTCTTGTTTTCACAGTTGGATTTATGTCAGTCGGCGTTTATTTCCTATATTCTTCCTGTCAGGAAGATCTGAGATATTCCGGCGAAGCGAATGGAACTGTAGTAGAATATACCCGGAAATGGGATACTACAGGCGAAACTTCCGGCTATCTCTACGCCCCTGTAGTCCGCTATCAGGCAGAAGGAAACGGGATCTGCATGGGTACAGGAAATGTCTGGAGCTCCAGACGCTCCTTTGAAATCGGAGAACAGATTACCATCCGCTACAACCCGGATCAGACCGATATCGTCTCTATAGAAGGCAACGGTTTATCCGTCGGTTTCAAAATGGGATTCGGATTTTTTCTGTTTGGTTTCACGGTATCTATTCTTGTTCTTATTTTCTTCGCCCTGAAACTGTTGGTCCATAATCAGGACACCAGGAACCGGATTATGGGACGGATCTGCGTGCTTCTAATCGGGCTTTTGATTGCAGGGGTCTGGATTGTCCTGGCCGGTCTGAAACTGGCAATGGCAGTATTCGCCCTGTTTGGATTGTATATTTTCATTTATCGAATCCGAAGGCAAAGGTAAAGTACATTGGCAGCACTATGCCGATTTAAAACACACAGAACTTATGTGATACTTATTTTAGCAAATTTTCGATCTCTTTTCGACTAAACACCGGTTCTAACAGCTTATACTCCTCCTTATCCCCAGGTTTATAAGGTATTGCTGTTTTTTCCCATACTTTGTATGTTCCCCAAAAGAATGAGCTCCAATTATTGTTAATTTTCCTGTCCCGCGCTGTTGCTGTTATTAAAAGCTCTTTGGACAGTTCCTTTATGCATTGAGAAAAAGTTTTACCAGACAAAGCGAGTGCCTCTTTTATTTCAGGTGTTGTAGCTTCACCAAACACATCCAAAAACTCAAAAATTTCCTTACTCTTTTCCGATACTTTTTCCAAACGCTGCTTATATGGTTTTATGCTCCAATATAATCGATTTGAAATATATGTAACCCGGTTTTTATACAGTCTGGAATAAAACACTTTTCTTTCTTCTACTAAAGTCATCAAAGTGTCCCAATCTCCTCCTAATTGAGAAAACGAAGCTAATCTTCCATCATCATTACAAAGGAACATTGACTTTTCATCCAAATATATTTCTAGAAATTTACTATTATTTGTAATTTCTTCGAGTAATTCCGTCTCTTGCTCTGTCAACATCATATAGTGTTTTTGACCTCCTAGTTTAGCCTTATGCTGCTCTGCTTGCTGCCCTGTCTGCGGGGAGCCGCTTTCCTACCGGGATTCCTGTGAGAGGATCATGCAGCTGGAGGGTGGGGAGAGGCGAAAATTCCTGATCCGCAGGCACTGCTGGCTGGAAGCCAACCGGCTCAGGATAGACGGATACCTGAAATCAACAGGATACCGTCTGCTGGGATTCTCCACAGAACTTCTGGGATCCCAGGTGCCGCTGCTCGATAAGCTGCGAAGTTCATATCCGGAATGGTTGGAAACACTGCTCCGGTTCCTTTATAATTCCGGAGGTTTTCTTGTCCACGTTTAACATTCCGGGCTTGTTTATAGGTTATCGTGAATTACGTTTTCAGGACAGCCCCTTTTGTTAATTCTAACACAAAAATAGAATTTTTCACAAATTAAACATCAATATCTGTAAAGTGTTTAATCAATTTAGTACGGCTAGAATTGGAATAATAATTATTATCAGTTTTACAGCCAGTATTGAACCAATACATACCATTATACATTTTATAAGTCCATTGCTTTACAGTCCAATAAAGCACTTTAAAATTTTCTTGTATAGCAGTTTGGGCAATAAAGTTTGCGGCAGCTATGGCTGTCGAAGTTGCTAAATTTCCACTCATAGTACCGGAAATATGTGCGATTATACTAACAATTCCAGAGAGTGTATATTTTTCAATTTTATTATTACCTTTAAATGTCCCATCGAATACCCATTTATATTGTGGTGTAGCTCTTAATTTTAATTCAGAATTAGTCTTATCAATATTTTGAATATTATTCGATGGTAATAACACTTTTTGTGAGTCAATTGTTTTATTATTTTCTTTAAGCACAATTTCGAATCCAGATTCATTCATACGATTAGTTGAATTTATTGATGAAATGATTGTGTCTAATTCCGTATTAAGTTGGTAATTTCCATCAACATCTTTCACATATATGCTGCTGTGAATCTTACTTAAATTATCCTCGACATTTTCTACAACTTTATAACTTAAACCATTTTGCTCATAAGTATATATAACATCTTTGGTAATATCAGTTTGAATGAATTGTACGTTTGTTTTATCAGAGTATAAATTATTTGATTCTGTGAAATTATTGGTTTCCAAATAATCTCGGTTAGAAGCTGAAGCTGGAATTACTGTTGAAATAAAGCAAGTAAAAATTAAAGATAAAGCTAATATTTTTTTGAATTTTTTCATACATTTTTCCTTTCATTTTCAACTTATATTTGTTAACATATTAACAAAC
>MHCFR00700__coassemble_2257_pt1 | contig 7772 bp, 8 predicted proteins | sample MHCFR00700__metabat2_high_PE_025 | metagenome-assembled genome bin MHCFR00700
TACAGCTCATAGATGGGAAGATCTGTATAGATCATGTTCACATGTATGTGGCGATACCGCCCAAAATGAGTGTATCAGAATTTATGTCATACATAAAGGGAAAAAGCACATTGATGCTATTTGACCGACATCCGGAATATCGAACGAAATATGGAGATAGACATTTCTGGGCGAGAGGATATTATGTAGCAACAGTAGGAAATGTAAATGAAGAAACCGTTCGAAAATATATTCAGGAACAGGAAGAAAATGATAAGATAGAGGACGGAAGAAAGTAGTAAGCCCTACAACGGAGGGCAACCAGAAAAAATGGTTTGCGAAATCCCGCCTCTGGCGGCACCAGTGCTATGCCCTGGAGGGGCGAAAATTAAACCCCCATTTGAAATGGGGGTCATAACTTTGATTCTCCTCTCTGTTTATGTTTTTGTTTATGCTAAAGTGCTTTGCACTGTAACATCATCAGCATCTTTTTTCACGCAGTTCTTATGTGACTACAAGTGTGCAGTTGACTTCCGCCCCGTTCCTTGGAGTCATATCTTCGTCTGCAGTAAATGTTTCATACTTCACCGTCAAGGGATATTCCCCCGTCTCCATCTCCTTTTCCAGCGTGATCTCATAGAGACTCTGTCCCGGTTTGATTATTTTTGACGTGTAGATAGTCTCCTCTGTCTCAGGCAGATAAAAGGAAATCCGGAAATAGACCTGATTCTCTTCCGGGTTATTCAGCTCAACGGACACATCTTTTGTTCCGGAAGGAATTTCTATTGATTTGTATCCTGGAATCCGGATCCCCTCTCCCACGGAAGGAGTTGTAGATTCACTCTCCGGCTTTTCCTGATCTTCCTCAAACGCCACATCATAATTGGTCACTTCTTTTGGCCTGGTATAGAACCAGATGCCTGCGGCCGCAATTATCACCAGAAGGATCAGGATCCCGATTTTTTTCTTACTCTTCATATCATCTTTCTCCATAGTTAACTCAGTTAGTTATTACTAACTCTTGTTTTAAAAAGAATCTCACATAAACAAAGAATGAAATATGTGAGATTCATACACTGGAATTAGTTTCTACTAACTGCCGTAATCATATCATACCATTTCTATTTCTGTCAATCCGTGCTAATGATACTAATTCTCATTTATTCTATTTTCTGTTTCTTCTGTTTTCCGGGAATCCACGCACACCGCATGAACCGCGAACCGTCTGCTATATCCGCTGTCAGTGCATGTGGAAAGCGTCATTACTTTATGACTGCTGTCCGGATGAATTCCTGTGTCGATCAGAGAATTACAGACCATACTGTCAATCAGCTTCTGATATTTCTCCCCCGGTTCATATCCGATCTTATAGACATCCCCGCCGTTTTCCGCTTCGTGGCAGGCAAAGATCTGATACCGGTATACTGCCCCTTCTGTGTACAGGGTAAAATACGGATTTTCTTCCCAGAATTCTTTTTTCCGGTATTTTTTCAGGCCGCCGAACATGCTCCCGTCATTCATGTTATGCCCGTATATGACTGTATAATAATCCGTGAAATCCGGCCGGTTCAGTCCCTCCAGAAAGATGCTCCCGGCGATGTGGGATTTGCCATATAGATCCCGTCTCAAATATTTCTCATTATCTCCCGAGTAGAAAACCGGATAATCGATTCCTGTGTTTTCCGGATCATCTGACCGGATCCATGCCACGATATCCGGATTTTCTTCTCTTAATTCGTCAAACCGGATCATCACATCCGTGAGCCACCAGTCTTTTTCCTTTTCCCCGCCGTCCCCTTTCCGGATCTTTGTATAGCTTTCTCTCAGGTTTTCATAGGTCCGGGATGAATTATGTTTATCAAGATAATCCGGGAGAATGTTCCCGAGAGAAAGACTGATCAGCACAAGGGATACCGGAATCAAAAGTTTTGACAAACTGAAATGTTTTCCCTCTTTACAGTCCTGCTTTTTTCTATTCATTTTCATTTATGCCGCTCTCTCTTTTCGGCATCTCCTGACTATGATAAATAATCTTTGATATTTTCTTTCCCTTGCCAAGATAACCACATTTTCTGACTCCATCCCGGACAATCTGATCCAGCTTTTCTTTTGGCATCCGGAACACAGTACTGTCCTCCAGAATAATCTCGCATCCCTCTTCATCTGTAAGATCTTCTGCACATTCCACTTTGTACATATTTTTTCTGTTGATCGCCCCGATCTCTTCCAACGCATTGATCATACGGTAGACAGTCGCTACTCCGATCCTGTTGTCTTCCCTCGAAGCCTTATAAAAGATTTCCTTGCAGCTTGCACAGTCATTTTCCAGAATAATGTCAATCAGTATCTTCCTCTGTCTAGTAATACGGCATCCGTTTTCTTTCAGTCTCTCAATAATCTCATCTTTTCTGTTCAAGATACTATCCCGCTTTCTGCCCGTAAAACGTTGGAACCTGCACTAATATGTTAGCCATATCTACTCCTCCATACACTGCTGATTATCATTATTCTGTCATATTTTTCTTTCCTTAAATTAGTATAGACTAACCGAATTGAAAAATCAACAATTATTCATGTTGTTTTATATTTGACATGGTATAAAAGAATACTGTTAACAGAAAGAGGGAGATTCCGCACACAACGTGAATCTCCCTCTTTGAATGATTTTTATTTCTTTTCATCAGTCAGCAGATTTCTCATGCTCCTGAGACTGATCAGTAAAGTCGATGTGTTATGAAAAAGAGCTGATGACGTTGGCTGAATCATGCCTGCAACGCCAAGAAGGATCAGTCCTGCATTGATACCGATGATCTGATGATAGTTTTTTACGACCCGATTCATCATTCTGTTTGCAAGATGTTTCAGTGTAACCAGTTCCCGAAGGTCTTCCGCCGCAATGGTTATGTCGGCAATTTCCCTTGCGAGTTCTGCACCATCGCTGATAGCGACACCTACATCCGCCGCTGACAGGGCCGGAGAGTCATTGATTCCGTCCCCGATCATGATTACCTTATGCCCCTGCGCCTTCTCTTTCTCCACAAACCCCGCTTTTTCTTCCGGGAGCACTTCCGCATAATATTCATCTACGCCGACCCTTCGGGCGACTGATGCTGCGGTCTTCTCACTGTCGCCGGTCATCATAACGGTTTTCTTTATTCCTGCCGTTCTCAATGCCCGAATCATATCCCCTGCCTCTTTTCTCAGCGGATCTTCAATACATATCACTGCCGTCAGTTCCTGTTCAATGGCAAGATACAGATGAGAATATTCGTCCGGCAGTGATTCGAATCTGTCCCGGTATTCCGGACGGACTTGACATGCTTCATCGTCAAATACAAAATGGCTGCTGCCGATTACCACTTTTTTCCCGTTAATATGGGAAGAGATCCCATGGGCAACAATATATTCTACTTTGGAGTGCATTTCCTCGTGGGCAAGATTCCGTTTCTTTGCAGCATCCACTACGGCTTTTGCCATGGAATGAGGGAAATGCTCCTCCAGGCACGCTGCAATCCGCAGGCATTCTTCTTCCGGCACATCACCAAACGGAACCACTTCTTTCACCGTTGGTTTCGCCTTTGTGAGCGTGCCTGTTTTATCAAAGACCACCGTGTCAGCTTCCGCGGCCGCCTCAAGGAATTTTCCGCCTTTCACGGTGATCCCGTATCCGCCTGCCTCCCGGATTGCTGAAAGTACGGTGAGAGGCATGGCCAGTTTCAGTGCACAGGAAAAATCCACCATGAGCACGGATAAGGCTTTGGTTACATTCCGGGTCAAAAGCCATACCCCCGCGGTTCCAAGCAGGGTATACGGTACGAGCCTGTCGGCAAGATGTTCTGCTCTGCTCTCCATAGAAGATTTCAGCTTTTCAGAATCTTCGATCATTGCCACGATCTTTTCAAATCTGGTGGAACCTGATACCGCTTTTACCAGAACATCAAGTTCCCCTTCCTCAACTACTGTACCCGCATAGACGGACTGTCCCTGTACTCTGCGTACCGGCATGGCCTCTCCCGTAAGAGAAACCTGGTTTACCATCCCTTCCCCGCCGGATACTTCCCCGTCAAAAGGAATGACATTTCCCATATGTACGGTCACTATGTCACCTTTCCGGATCTTGTCGGCCTTTACAAGAATTTCCTGTCCGTCGCGTTTCAGCCAGACTTTCTTAACATTCAAAGACATGCTCCGCGCCAGATCGCCAACTGATTTCTTATGGGTCCACTCTTCCAAAAGCTCTCCGACTCCGAGAAGAAACATCACAGATCCTGCAGTATTAAAGTCCCGGCGCAGGACAGAGACGCCGATTGCCGCTGCATCCAGAAGTGGGACTTCTATCTTTCTTTTTCGGATGCAGTGCAGCCCGGCTGCAAGATATTTTAAAGACCTGGCCGTCACAACCACCGCCCGGAGCGGTCCCGGAACCAGAAGCCGGCATCCGTAGTGCAGCAGCATTTTTGCAATCAGCTTTTCTTTATATGACGCATTCAAGGATCTCCCGGAATTCCGGATCATGTTTTCCGGTACGTTTACCTTTTCGTACCGGAATTCCTTCAACATCCGGATCAGTTCACCACGGTCTCCTGTATAGCAGATGACAGCGTCTGAGGTGCGTTCATACACTTTGACATCTGTTATATTTTTCTGCCTGTCCAGATACCAGAAAAGAGTATCCGCCTCCTCACATGTCATTTTCTTCTGAACGATGTGAATCCGGAGGCGGCCCTTGATCTCATGCTTGATAATATATTTCATGAGCGGTTACATCTTTCCATTGTCAGAAGAGGCCGCACCGTCTTCTTCCGCCTCCTGGACTGCCGCTTCTTCCACTGCGGCTCTTTCCTCATTGATCTGCTGTGCTTCTGCAAGAATATCCTCTGCGTTTTCCTGAACATTCGTTACCGTTTTCATCACGCAGTCCTTTGCGCGCAATGCAGCCGCTGTACACGTTGTATATACTTTCTTTGCATCTTTACTGGATAAAATCTTTACCCCTGCCGTCCCGAAAAGGACTCCTCCTGCGAATAATCCGATTTTCTTCATCAATGAATCACTAAACATATGTTTTACCTCCTGCTATAAATTTTTTTGATGTTTGAATTACTTATGCTTGTATCCGGTATAGAATACCATTATGAAACAGAACACGGCAGCCCATGCCCAGAATCTATGCTGCTTCATGCGCCATCACTTCCTTTTTTACTGAATTATCATAAGGATACTCTATAAGCATAGCAACACATTTTCAGGCTAGTCAAACCTAACTGTCCTTGTTGATAAATCTTCTCAATATCGCATATAATCAGCGATGTTCCCTTAAGTTCTATAACAAAACGGACCGAGGAGATCTGCTCTCTTCGGTCCGTTTGCCATATCTTAATCTATTGGGTTCCTGACGATTACGCCATCTGCGTCGCTGCGTTTTCGATACAGCGGTTTGCATTCAGGCTTCTCGGATATCCGATGTACGGAAGAATCTGAGAGACAACCCGTACAAGAAATTCTTTGTCATTTCCCAGATTCATATTTCCGATGGCATGGGATGTCAGCTGCGGCTCACAGCCTCCCTGTGCCGCCAGAAAGCAGAAGGTAATCAGCTCTCTCTGCTTGAGATCCAGTCCTTTTCTTGTATAAATATCTCCAAAACAGTTGGATGCAAGCCAGCGGTTGATATGTCCGGCTTTCCATGCTTCCAGCATCTGCGGTCCGAAGATTTCAGCCTGGGCAGCGGCTCCTTTTTCCAGACGGTCTTCCATCGTAGTCGTTCCGCGGTTCTCATCCGGATTCGGGATTCCGTTTGCTTCAAACACTTCATTGGTTGCTGCAAAAAATGGAAAAACTCTTCCAAATCCAAGATAGTCTACTGCCTGATAAACGACTTCTTTTACCATTGCCGGAGTCAGGGCGTTCTCCACCGCCTTAGGCAGATAATACCGGTATGCGTCCACGGACTGGCTTCCAATTAATGCAGCAAGGACTGCAAGATATCTGGTGGTCTCATCCAGTGTCTGTCCCGGTTCGTTTACAACTTCGTTATATGCAAATGCTTCCCACCGTTCCATAAATTCTGAATCTGTCTTGTGAAAATTCATTGTTTCTGTCATCGTTTCTGCCTCCTGTTTCTATGTGAATTTCAGGCTCTCCACCTCTTCTTACAGTATAAAACCCCGGTTTTACAAGATCAAATACTTAATCTGAATAGGTATATATAACCAGAAGCTATGCTTCCGGCTTCAGCGGCCCGTAAAAATACGATGCTGTTGCTCCTCCATCAATAAGTATATCTGCTCCGGTGATGAAAATGCTCTTTTCACTCATCAACAGTTCCGCCACATTGGCCACTTCATCGGCGGTACCCGGACGACCTGCCGGACATTTGGCGAACATATTTTTATAGAAATCTCCACGTGGACCGTTAAACTCATCTATTGCCAACGGCGTCACAATGATGCCAGGAGAAATGGAATTGATACGTGCGCCTTTTTCACCCCATTTTACGGACTCTGCCATGACACGTTTCTCATTACATCTCTTTGCCATCTGATATGCGTGAAGAGTGTCTTTGATCTTTTCCGGCTGAAGAATATCCAGGTTCAGAAGTTCCTCTGTCGGTGTACAGGCAAGCTGCTCATCTTCCTCCGGGGTAAGCGCCGGCATCCGGTGCCCGGACTGGCTTGAAATGGTCACACCCACACCGCCTTCCTTGATCACCTTTCCCACTTCCTCAAGAAGCACCGCCGTGCCGTATAAATCCACTTTCAGAATCGCTTCAATCGGTGCCTGGCTCGGGGAGACTCCGGCCGCATTTACCAACATGGCAATTTCACCGTACTGCTGTGCCTTTTCAATCAGACCTTGGATGGATACTCTGGATGCGAGATCCATCTCCACTGCCTCCACATCAAACCCTGCATCATTCATAATTTTTGCGATATCCTTTGCATGATCCGGATTCTTATCCCCGATCACAATCTTTTTACCATATCCCATACGGCGCGCAATGGCCATACCGATCTGTCCTGCACCTGTAAGAATCATGACATCTTTTTTCATCGTCGTTTCATCCTCTTTCTTCATTCATTTTCTATCATTTCATATTTCATATGAATATGGCTTTTATCGGGTCTCCTTGACCCAGGTTTCCACCTTTGACCGGGATTGTGCCGCCTCTGCACCGTGAATAGACAGCCCCTTCCTGACATCAGCACCTTTACAGAGAGTCTTCAAATCACGCTCGCTTCCTCCCATTCCACTGCCTTCGTTTGTACAGAACGGGCAGATTTGTTTTCCGGCCAGATCAAAATGCTCCAGAAAAGTAAACATTGCCATCGGCATCGTTCCCCACCAGTTCGGGTATCCGATGTAAATCGTATCGTACTGATCCAGACTTTCCGGAAGAGCCTTCAGTTCCGGCCTTTCATGATTTTGTAACTCCTTTTTCGCCTCCTCAATGCAGGCATAGTAATCTTCTGCATACGGTTTCACTGTGTCGATTTCAAAAAGCTCCCCGCCCGTCATGTCCGCAATCATCTCTGCCACAATCTTCGTATTGCCTTTGGACAGATTTTTAATACTTCCGTTCCAGTAATTTTCTCCCTTCCGGGAATAATATACAATCAGACTTTTTCTCATCTTCGATTCCTCCTATCTTTGATTCTTATTTTAATCCGATTTCAAAAATCAGCAATTTCCGTTTTGAATCTATTCGATAAGTAAAACTTATATGAAATATCACAGAAAAAGGGATTATCGGTTAATACCGATTTTTAACCCCTGACATGAAAAGAAGAGGC
>MHCFR00700__coassemble_2325_pt1 | contig 7566 bp, 14 predicted proteins | sample MHCFR00700__metabat2_high_PE_025 | metagenome-assembled genome bin MHCFR00700
ATGGAAGTTTGTGGAATATATAAAATATGTGGGAGGCCATACGGACAGAAAAATGGCAGGTAATTAATGAGTTCTAATGCGTTTTAATGCGTTTCACACGCATTAAAACGCATTAAAAATTTGTAGAAAAGTGCATAAAGGTATATCCGTTAGACCTGGTATCATATATACTTGAACCAGGAAAAGAAATAGTACATTTTATTTCAAATCAGGCTTAGATAAGGTGGCGATTGAAATATGAAAAATGTAATACATATTTATGGAGCTTCAGGCTCTGGAACGAGTACATTAGGCAGAAAAATCAGTGAAGAATTGGGATATAAATTTATGGATACAGATGATTACTTCTGGGTACCTGCCAATCCGCAATATACCACTAAAAGAAAAAGAGAAGAGCGGCTTGCATTGATGAAAGAGGATATTATAGAAAATGAAAATGTAGTCATTTCCGGTTCGCTAGTGGATTGGGGAGATGAATTAATTCCAATGTTTACATTAGTTGTGCGGCTTGTTACGGATACAGAAACAAAGTGCATTCTGTCTTGTGGAAATGGGTGCAGCATGGGCAATGAGCAAGCATTACTTTCCTCTGGTAACAGTGCCATATGACCGATTAAATAAAACTCCGCTTATGGGAATGCAGATGCGCAAATTGATCAGCATAGACGATTTAAGTGTGATTTATGATGAGTTGCATCGGTGTGGTGTGCTGGTGGAATATCAGACAGCGGACTTTCATAAGCAGGCGAAAGATTATGTCAAACAGGCGAAAAAGATAGTGGAGGGCGGCTATCAGATAGAGAAAGACGAAGAAGGTTATTACGAAACAGAGATTTCTTGCGTGAGAAAAGTAGCCCAGAAACAGTTTCGATGCTATGGAATCAAAGGACATATTGCGGATCCGCCGGACGGAGAGAATGCAAAAAGCGACTGGCTTTTTTACAGGATAGACCAATTTCCGTCTTTGGAGGCAGGGGATCGGGTCAGATTTAAAACATCAAAATCAAAAATCAATGTTTTTCCTGATTTAGGACGTGCCAGAAATATTTATCCGGATGATTTGACGAAACTGGATTAGCAGACAGTATTGGAGGGAACCTCAATGATATTCAAAGTACAGAAAATAGAGGAAGATATAGAGTTTGGCTGTGAAGAGCGGATGGATGATGAGCCTGTTATGGCGGTCGTGACATTGCTGGATGAAGCGGGAGAAGAAAAGAGAGTCAAGATGCCGGATCAGCTTTTGTATGATCGCGAAATCAATGAGGGAGATCAGGTGATCTTTGATGAAAATGGAAAACTGCAGAAGCGGATTCGAGGTGACTGGACTGAAAGATGCAAGAAAGCGAATGTGAATACAGAGGAATTTGTCTCAAAAATGGAAGCCCTGAAAGCGGGAAAGAAAGTAAATTGGATCTGTCCTTTCTGTGGCGGCAATGTGACTCTGCTGGAACAGAAAAGTTCACACACGGTGATTGGTTGTGACTCCTGTGATATGCGGATTCAGCTGGAGAATCACTGATTACGGGAACAAACAGAAGAAAAAGCTGTAAAATTTTACGTTGAATTTTACGGCTTTTTTCGTATAATAAAGATAACAGAAACAATAGAAATCGAAGGAAGGAGCTGAACGATATGCCAAACATTTTGCCGGTATCTGATTTGAGAAATTATAATGAAGTTCTGAAGAATTGTCGTAAAGGAGAGCCTGTATATCTTACTAAGAATGGCAGGGGGCGCTATGTGGTCATGGATATTGAAGATTTTGAGCGTGATCATGCAGAGAAGAAGCTCTGGATGAAGCTGCAGGAAGCGGAAGAAGCAGTGAAAGATGGAGAAGGATGGCTTGATCTGGATGAACTAAAAGCACATATGGGGGAGTAAGATGTTAAAGTTGCGGATTAATCCGATTCTTGCAAAGGATTTGAAAGATATCCGGGATTATATTGCAGAAGATAATGAAGAGTATGCTGCAAAGACTATAAACGAGATTTATGGTAAATTTGAGAATCTCCAGATGTTTCTGGGAATAGGTACAAATCTTTCTAAACGAGTCAGCTTTCGGACAGATTATAAATATGCGATATGGGAAGATTATGTGATTATCTATAAAGTAAGTAGCGAATATGTAGAGATTTATCGTGTAATTAACCGATATCAGGACATTACAAGTATCTTTGATTCATAAACTAATAGAGTTGTGCGAGATGAGTATGACATCAGTGAGTGAGATTATTGAGCTTCAATCATTGTACTAAAGGAAGGAGTAGAAATGGAAATGTCCAAAAGAGACTGCAAACTTTTTCGAGAAAAATTACCTGGCTGGCAGGAGAATTATATGGCCCGTCTGATCAAGGAATATATTAGCTTGCTAAGCGCAGAGGATAAAAATGCGTCCGATAAATTTTGGGAGCTTGAGAAGAAGATTAAAACCGACAGACGTCACCCGGGAGTAATTCTGAATATGGAAAAATCCAAAGCCATATATGATATTATCAGTCTTGTCAGATTTGGAGTGATTTCTTTCGATGATCTGGCAGATTTCAGTGAAGACTTACAGCAGGAAGTAAAGTTGATCCTGAACAGATAGATTATGGAAGAATAGATCGAGGCACAGAAAGAAGTGATAAGATTTTGGTGTGGAGGTACTTATGAAAAATCATAAAGTTGTCGACGGCCATCTCCTTCAAACCAATAAGAAATATTCCCATCTGAAGCTGAAGCAAAAGAACCGGATTGCGGAATGGATGTATCAGGAAACAAAGGCGTATTATGAAAAGAACTACGTGTTTCCGAATGACGCGCATCTGGATGATGTCGTAGAGAAGGTTTACGACAGGATTGAGCAGGCGGAAATCTGGATCCCTTATGAAGAGGTGTGGCATCATTACAAAAAGAAGCGTTCGGATCTGAACAGCCGGGTGCGGAGGGAACTGAATGTTGGTGAAGAAAAGTACAAAGAGAAAGCCTGCTTTATGAATCTGTGCATGATTCAGGATGAGCAGGGAAATGTTCTGGCTCTTGACAAGATGAATGACAGCTATACCGGGACGACGTTTCCGGGCGGGCATGTAGAGCCGGGAGAAACTTTTCGCGAAGCAGTGATCCGGGAAGTCCGGGAGGAAACAGGACTTGTGATCCAAAATCCCGAGCTTTGCGGCATCTATCACTGGAATAAAGCGCACACGCACAATATGATTTTTCTGTATCAGACGAAAGATTTTTCCGGGGAACTGCAGAGTTCTGACGAGGGTCCGGTATATTGGATTTCCATGGAAGAGTTTATGAAGAAAGATCTTGCCAAAGGGATGAAAGAAGTAATGGAGATCATGATGAATCCGAACCTGCAGGAATGTTATATGCGTCTGGAAAAGGGAGTGTATCAGGGAACGTTGTGTTAGAAGAAGTCTGCAACGCAGTCAAGAATATAAACAGTAGTCAGGCGGTATGGCCCGGTATTAAGGGCCGTACCGCCATTTCTCTATAATATCAAATTCCCAATCCCATCATATATTATAAAGAATAGGAAATATCAGGATGTGCATGAATATGGAAAACTATGTAAGAGCATCACTGGAAACGCATTTATTTTTCGGAAGAATCATGAAGGAACATTCGTTGTTTCTTCAGGCGGGATTCCCGGCCGGGGAAACGGGATACAGAAGCAAAGCAAGCTGGTACCGGGACGAATTTGAAAAGGTACTGTAGCAGACCGTACGGTTTTCGGACGGCATGGTAGGAAAGGATGTGCTTTGTTCAGGAGAAGTGTTTACGGAATACACGGTTATGGCGGAGCAGCAGACAGGAAGACTTACGAAGATTCCGATCGATGTCCGGATCACACAGGCGGAAGAAAATCTGCAGGCGGGAAGAGAAGCATGCAAGGACGAAAGAATGGCCAGGCGGATCCGCCAGCTGAATCATCATGTTCTGCACCTGCTTGGCGGGCTGATTGAGTTTAAAAAGCAGATATTGCAGGAAGTGACCTGCTGCAGATTGTTCATGGCCAACTATCCGTTGCTGATCGAGCATATCATCCGGGAGGCAAACCACTATCTCCGGCTTTTGAAGCAGAAGGGAGAGTAATCCATGCAGCTGTGCCAGTACCCTTGTCAGAACCAGGTTCGCCGTTTTACGCTGGAAGCGATTCAGATTCCAATCGTATACAATTCATACGGCGATTATGACCCGAATGGACTGTTATACGTGCTGGAGGAGGATTCGCAGAGAATACAAAAGGAGGCGCTGCGGAGGTTTCAGCAGACGCCGCCTCAGCCTTATGAAGAAGTACAGCCTCTGGTGCTTCGGGTGAATCGTGGAGATACCGTTCAGATTTGTTTTCGCAACCGGCTGAAGCGGGATGGACGGATCTGGAAAGTATTCAGCAGCAAAATTCACGGCGATCCTGCAACACCCGTATGGAAAGCATATTCCGGGGACAGGGTCATTTTCCAGACGATGATGCCGGCGGATAAGCCGCGAAATGTATCACTTGCCATTCACGGACATTTGTGGAGGGAACAGCCTGACGATGCCTTATCCAGAGAGATTCCGATTCAGGGAGGAATCAGCATCGGGAACCGGTTTGATATGGAACTGAAAGACAGAGCTTCCTGTCCGGGCGACTATCTGTACCGGTCAGGAAGTTTTGGATGGGATGTGGAATCCGGCATGTGGGGAATCTTTAGGGTAATGAAACAGTCGCTTCGGTGCAAATGCAAAGAAGTAGGCGGAAAACTGCCATTTCATTTCGGTGGGAATAAAACATCTCTTATGATACAGTCAATAAAAAAGCAGAAAAAGAAAGAAAAGCATAGGGGCAGATAACATGCCCCTATCTTTGTTAACTATTTTTTTACATGCCCATCATCTGAGACATGATACATACTCCTGATGCTCCGTGCTTCAACACAGTTTGTATTTGTTCCGGATCCAGACGGATCCCGCCGATGGCGTATATCGGGATCGGCGAGCGGTCACAGATCTGTTTCAGAAAATCGAGACCTCGCGGTGGAAGTCCTTTTTTGCAGTCGGTAGCAAAAATATGTCCTGCCGTTGCATAGGATGCTCCAAGAGCGGCAGCTTCTTCTGCCTCTTCTGTAGAATGGATCGAAACGCCGATCCGCATCCCCGTAAGACGGCCGGCGCCTTTTTCTTTCAGCTCCTTCAGTTTCCAGAGCGGTAAATGAAGGATATCCGTGTCTGCAGCGTCTGCAGCTTCAGGATAGAAGTGAGGGATCATCGTGACCTGATGCCGGTCACAGATTTTTTTTACAGCCAGGGCAAGATTCAGGTAGTCTTTGACCGGAAGATCTTTTTCTCTGAGAAGAAAAGCACGAGGCTGAAAACTGCAGATTCGTTCTACCTGATCCAGATATGGAAGCCGTGTCAGATGGCGGTTAGAGACGGCAATCACTTTTGAAAAATCAATTTCGTTGTACATGATTTTATTTCCTGTTCCTTTTGTATCTGATATCTTGTTTTTCAGCGTAAAACAAAGCTGAAACCACATTTGACCGGGCAGCGGCCATGCCTCATTCAAAGAATCTATTTTTGACTCACTCCTGTAACCGGGGAGGAGGCGCTGGACCCTTTTTCGATTACCCGTCCCATGCCGGAAAGGTATGCAGTACGTCCTGCTTCGATTGCTTTGCGGAAAGCGCCTGCCATTGCGGGAATGTCTCCTGCTGTAGCGATAGCGGTATTGGACATGACTGCGGCGGCACCCATTTCCATGGCTTCACATGCATGGGAAGGTCGGCCGATACCGGCATCGACGATGATAGGCAGATCGATTTCATCGATGAGAATCTGGATAAATTCTTTTGTGCAGATTCCTTTATTGGATCCAATCGGGGCACCGAGAGGCATAACACATGCGGCGCCGGCATTGACCAGATCTCTGGCGGCATTGAGATCCGGATACATATACGGCATAACGATAAATCCTTCGTTTGCAAGAATCTCGGTTGCCTTGATCGTCTCATAGTTGTCCGGAAGAAGGTATTTGGAATCCGGAATCACTTCAAGTTTGACAAAATCACTATGGCAGATTTCCCGCGACAGCCGGGCGATGCGGACTGCTTCTTCTGCGGTTTTTGATCCGGATGTATTTGGAAGAAGTGTCACACCTTCCGGAATATAGTCAAGTATATTTGCCGAACTGTCCTGATTTGTACGGCGCAGTGCAAGTGTGATAATCTGGGCCCCTGCGTTCTCAACAGCTGCCTTAATCAGTTCAAGGGAATATTTCCCTGATCCAAGTATGAAACGTGACTGGAATTCATGTCCTCCCAGACAAAATGTGTCTTTTGTTAAATCTATCATTGTTTTTCTCCTTTATAAAATAGTGTTTGAAATCTGTTTTCTCATAGACGGTCTCCGGCTGTTCCGTTTATGATCAGATCTGCAGCCAGATTCGCCTGGTGAGCGGCGCAAAGTGCCACCCTGGGGGCCATCAGGCCCGGGCCTTTGCGTGAATCGCTGACCCCGTCCCCGCACAAGTAGAAACGGCTGGTGATTTTCTTTGAAAGAATCGTATTGCTGTTTCCGTATCCGGCCATTCCGGAAGCGCTGATTATGATCAGATCCCGGTAATTTTCCAGAATACCGTTTACAAGCATGGCCTTATTTTCCGGGACATCAAAGGCTTCGCACAGGATGGTGTCTTCTTTAAAAAGTGAAGCGACATTTTCATCAGAGACCCGGACGCAGTCTGTCCGGATATCCAGATAAGGATTGATCTCCAGCAGCTGTTCTTTTAAAGCATCCGTTTTGAACATACCTACATGACGCATCAGGTACTGCTGCCGGTTCAGATTGGTCAGATCTACCCGGTCAAAATCGATCAGATGAAGGTGTCCTGTTCCGATTCTTGCAAGGGAAAAAGCAATATTGGAACCCAGGCCGCCAAGACCTGCTATGGCGACTCTTCCACGGTTCAGCTTTTCCTGTATAGCTGCTGTGTGGCGTTCACAAAGTGCCTCCTGTATCTCTCTTTCGGTAAATCTCATATCAGCCCCCTCCTACAAAACTTACAATCTCGAGTACATCCCCGCTGTGGAGTAAAGTTTCCTTATAACAGCTTTTGGGAATGATCTCACCGTTTTTTTCAACAGCGATCCGGTTTGTCTGGTAGCCTTCCTGCTCCAGATAAACCAGCAGTGTGGTTGGTTCTTCTAACGGTTTGTCCTCTCCATTTATCCGGACCATCGCTTCCTCCTTCCCGGATGAACAGGATAGAGTGCGCTGCAGAATCTGTATGGATAAAGACACGGAAGGAATCAAATGTCATTCTGCAATAAAAAAGGAGTCCACAAAGAATTACACCCGTGGTGGTGCACCCCTTCATGAACTCCTGTTCACTCTATCGTTATCCGTATTCTTTTTATAATTACACTAAATAGTATACCATGAAAAAATTCTCTGTCAATTATTCAGAGAATTTTTTTATTTACCCTCATTTACAGGATCAAAGCAGCCGGATATAATAAAATCAACAGTCGAAAGAAATGTATTACCGGCTGCAGCCGGCATATGTGAAAAAACTAAATTTATAAATCATAA
>MHCFR00700__coassemble_2569_pt1 | contig 7011 bp, 6 predicted proteins | sample MHCFR00700__metabat2_high_PE_025 | metagenome-assembled genome bin MHCFR00700
TGTTATTTGCTAATGTCCCGGTTTCAAATTTGAAATCTTAGTCAATAACCTTCCGCCTTCTTTTTTGTGCTTGAATCGTGAGTATGTCGAACAGGAAACTGACCGGCTAGAACAGCGCAGAAATCCGCAGGAGATAATTCGCGGATCTCTTTCGGAGGGAAGGGGATGCCGGAGGCGGTGACTTCGGAGGGAGCTATAGAAAAAGTTAATGAGCAGGAAAACTGCGTTGGATTGAAAATGGAAATTGTCTGAGCAAAGCGAGTTGTTCCATTTTCAATCCTGTCTTTAGCAGGTTTCCCGCTCATTTAGTTTTTCTTAGATCCTGGAGCGGAGCCGAATCCGGTATCCCCTTCCCGCAGAATACGTTTTCAAAAATTATCTCCTGCGGATTTCGGACTTGTGCTGCCTGAGTTTTCTGCTTGACAAACTCAGATCTTTACATCATTCCCATGCCGGCACCGCCTGCTGGTGCAGCCGGCTGCGGCTCTTTGATTGTAGACACAACAGACTCTGTTGTCAGCAGTGTAGAAGCAACACTTGTTGCGTTCTGCAAAGCGCTTCTTGTTACTTTGGCAGGATCAAGGATTCCTTTTTCCACCATGTCTACATACTCTTCATCATAAGCGTCAAATCCGATTCCCGGCTCAGACTCTCTTACTTTATTTACGATAACAGCGCCCTCAAGGCCTGCATTTGCAGCAATCTGGTAAAGCGGAGCTTCCAGAGCTTTCAGGATGATTCTTGCACCTGTTTTCTCATCGCCATCCAGTTCTTCTGTCAGTTTTGCAACTTCTTTTGCTGCATGAATATATGCTGAACCGCCGCCTGCGATGATTCCTTCTTCAACAGCTGCTCTTGTAGCATTCAGAGCGTCTTCCATACGAAGTTTTGCTTCTTTCATCTCTGTCTCTGTAGCTGCACCTACACGGATTACTGCTACGCCGCCTGCCAGTTTGGCAAGTCTCTCCTGAAGTTTCTCTCTGTCGAAATCAGAAGTTGTATCTTCGATTGCTTTTTTGATCTGTGCGATTCTGTCAGCAATTGCATTCTTGTCTCCGCAGCCGTCAACGATAACTGTGTTTTCTTTCTGAACTTTAACGGATTTTGCACGTCCAAGCTGATCCATTGTTGTCTCTTTCAGGTCATATCCGAGCTCCTCGGAGATTACCTGGCCGCCTGTAAGGATTGCGATATCCTGAAGCATTTCTTTTCTTCTGTCGCCATATCCCGGAGCCTTAACAGCAACAACATTGAATGTTCCACGCAGTTTGTTGACAATCAGAGTTGTCAGTGCCTCGCCTTCGATATCCTCAGCGATGATCAGAAGTCTTGCTCCTGACTGAACTACCTGCTCAAGAAGCGGAAGGATGTCCTGAATGTTGGAGATCTTCTTGTCAGTAATGAGGATGTACGGATCTTCCAGAACCGCTTCCATCTTCTCCATATCTGTTGCCATATATGCTGAAATGTATCCGCGGTCAAACTGCATACCTTCTACAAGATCAAGCTCTGTCTGCATTGTCTTGGATTCCTCGATTGTGATAACTCCGTCATTGGAAACCTTCTCCATAGCGTCAGCTACCATCTGCCCTACTGCTTCATCTCCTGAAGAAACAGCTGCAACTCTAGCGATCTGCTCTTTGCCTTTTACCTTGCTGCTCATGTTATGGATTGCTTCAACAGCTTTATCCGTGGCTTTCTTCATACCTTTTCTCAGAACGATCGGGTTAGCGCCTGCCTCAAGGTTCTTCATACCCTCGTGAACCATCGCCTGTGCAAGAACTGTAGCTGTAGTTGTACCATCTCCTGCCACATCGTTTGTCTTGGAAGCAACTTCTCTGATCAGCTGTGCTCCCATATTCTCGAATCCGTCCTCAAGCTCGATCTCTTTTGCGATTGTAACACCGTCATTTGTGATCAGCGGAGCGCCGAAAGATTTATCAAGCACTACGTTTCTTCCTTTTGGTCCAAGTGTTACTTTTACTGTATCTGCCAGCTGATTTACGCCTTTTTCCAGTGCTGCTCTGGCCTCAGCTCCGTATTTGATTTCCTTTGCCATTTCTATACATCTCCTTTATATTACTCTTCTACGATTGCAAGAATATCGCTCTGTTTTACGATAATATACTCTTCTCCGTCAAGCTCCACATCTGTTCCTGAATATTTGGAATAAATCACTTTGTCGCCTGCCTTAACCTGCATAACCACTTCTTTTCCATCTATATTTCCGCCCGGTCCCACAGCGATTACTTCCGCTTCCTGCGGCTTCTCTTTTGCCTGTCCCGGCAGCACGATACCGGACTTTGTAGTTTCTTCTGCTTCTAACTGTTTTAAAACAATTTTGTCACCTAATGGTACTAACTTCATTGTAATTCCTCCTTGATTTTGTTTTGTTAGCACTCATTTCTTACGAGTGCTAAACCTCATGAATATAAAATAGCACTCCGATTTCAATTTGTCAACATAGTTTACAAGGTTTTTATAAAAAAGAAACGTACCGTTTCAGGCACGTTTCGTCATTTTTCTTCCTTCATATACATTATAAAAACCATTTTCTATTCTGAATTTCAAAAGCTTTTTATCTTCCTGACAGTATCTCTCTTTCACTACGCCGGTACAATACAGCAGTTCCGTTCTCGTTGATATGTAACACCTGTATTTAGCATCCAGAGAAATGGTCTCCAGCTTATCTTCTTTCAATTCAAGATAGATGAAGTCCTCCTCCGGATCATATTTGCGAACTCTGCACTGTCTGGTGGAGTCATCAAAAATACCGTCAGCAGAAAGAATCTTTTCCATTCTGAGATCAACGGGATTTCCTTCGTACATATCTTTAAACCTCCAGACTACAACCGCTCTTTCTTGATCTTATCAAGCTCTGTAAACACATAATCGTTCAACACTTTGATATATGTCCCCTTCATACCTGAAGAACGGGATTCGATAACACCTGCACTTTCAAATTTACGCAGGGCATTTACGATCACTGAACGGGTAATACCTACTCTGTCCGCGATCTTGCTCGCTACCAGGATTCCTTCTGTGCCTCCCAGCTCATCAAAAATGTGTATGATCGCTTCCAATTCAGAGAAAGACAGTGTACTGATAGCCGACTGAACAATATGCTCCTTCCGGGTCTCCTCTGCATTCTCTTCATTCACAGAACGAAGCATTTCAAGCCCCACTACTGCCGTTCCGTATTCACTGAGGATAATGTCATCGATCGAATAGGCTGAATCCTGTTTGTAGATAAATAATGTTCCAAGGCGTTCCCCTGCAATATCAATCGGAGTCACGATCGCCTGACATCCCTGAACTGCCTCCGGTGAAAACCCGAGAGTTTCCAGATTGACGTTTTCTTTAGTAGAAAGAATACTTAAAAGACGCTCATTAAGCATCGTGTCAATGTGGGAGCCGACCGCCTCGGTGATCAGTTCGTGGATTTCCTTTACATTCGGGCATTTACTCACCCCCAGGATCTTACCTTTCCGGCTGACCACAAGTACATTCGAATCAAGAATATCCGTAAGCACTGCACAGATATCATTAAATACTACCTTGCTCGAATTATTATTATGGAGCAGCTTATTAATTTTCCTTGTTTTGTCTAATAGTTGTACACTCATTATTTCCTCCGCATATCTTCTGTATATCACAATTGTATATACAAATTCAGTCAAATTGCTAGACGAATTTATATTATCATACAATTTTCAGAATAGCAATGCAATTCACTCAATCTTTTATTCTTTCCTCTTTTCCAGTGATGTGACATATCCACACTTTTCGTTTGCACAGACCAGCTTATTTCCCTTTTCCACCATATAACCGCCGCATTCCGGACACTTCTCTTTGGAAGGCTTCTGCCACGACATAAACTCACACTCAGGATTGTTCTCACAGCCGTAATATCTTCTGCCTTTTTTCGTTTTACGGATAACCACATCTTTGCCACAGACCGGACATGGTACCCCTATCTTTTCCAGATACGGTTTGGTGTTACGACACTCAGGGAAGCCCGGACATGCAAGGAATTTTCCGTGCGGTCCATACTTAATGACCATATTTCTGCCACATTCTTCGCAGATCACATCTGTCACTTCATCCTCGATCTTTACCGTCTCCAGATCTTTCTCAGCTTTCTTAACAGCCTCCTCAAGATCAGGATAGAAGTTGCGTATAATTTCTTTCCATTCTACTTTTCCTTCTTCTACCATATCAAGAAGGCCTTCCATATTGGCAGTAAAATTCACATCAACAATACTTGGGAAAGACTGTTTCATCATATTGTTAACCACTTCGCCGATCTCAGTAAGATACAGATTTTTTGCCTCTTTCGTCACATACCGGCGGCCAAGGATAATGGAAATCGTAGGTGCATATGTGCTGGGACGTCCGATTCCCAGTTCTTCAAGAGCTTTGACAAGGCTCGCCTCTGTATAATGTGCCGGTGGCTGTGTAAAGTGCTGTTTCGAATCAAGCTCTTCTTTTGTAAGCACGGAATCCATGCTCAGATTGCCGACGAGTACATTGCTCTCTTCTTTTTCTTCATCTGCTTCCGTGTATACAGAACGGAAACCATCAAACAATAATTTAGATGCTGACACAGTAAAGCAATACTCTTCTGCACCTATCTTTACGGAAGTCGCCTCATAACGCGCAGGATTCATGCGGCTTGCGGCAAAACGTTTCCAGATCAGCTGATACAGTCTGAACTGATCCCTGGTCAGAGAGTCTTTCAGAGATGCCGGTGTCCTCGTGATATCTGTCGGCCGGATCGCCTCATGCGCATCCTGTATTTTTTTGCCGCTGTTCGAAGCCTCGTGCCGTGCTGCAGCGTACTCTTTCCCATAGTTTGCCGAAATATATTCCCGCGCGGCAGCATCCGCCTCATCCGCGATCCTGGTGGAATCCGTACGCAGATAAGTGATAACACCTACAGTTCCGTTTCCCTTAATATCTATTCCTTCATAGAGCTGCTGGGCAATACGCATTGTCTTCTGGGTGCCAAAGTTAAGAGCCTTCGCAGCCTCCTGCTGAAGCGTACTCGTAGTAAACGGGAGCGGAGCCTTGCGGATACGTTCTGTCGTCTTTATATCCGTGATCCTGAATTCTGCATTCTCTATCTTATGGAGAATGTCGTTCAATTCATTTTCTGAATGGATCGTGATCTTCTTCTTATCGGTTCCGTAAAACCTCGCAACAAGCGGGCGCTTTTCTCCTTTGATCTTAAGGACCGCATCCAGCGTCCAGTATTCATCCGGAATAAATGCATTAATTTCCTCTTCTCTGTCCGCCACAAGACGAAGCGCTACCGACTGAACACGGCCGGCACTCAATCCACGTTTTACTTTCGCCCAGAGGAGCGGACTGATCATATAACCGACCATACGGTCGAGAACGCGTCTTGCCTGCTGTGCATCAACCAGATTCATATCAATATCCCGCGGTGCTTTCAAGGAAGCCTTTACTGCGTTTTTCGTAATTTCGTTAAAGGTAATGCGGCGCATTTTCTTTTCATCCAGCTTCAGGGCAGCTGCCAGATGCCAGGAAATCGCCTCTCCTTCCCGGTCAGGGTCAGTTGCCAGAAATACTTTATCAGATTTCTTGACTTCTTTTCTCAGACTTGCAAGAATGTCCCCCTTACCGCGGATTGTGATATATTTGGGCTCATAATCATGTTCAATATCAACGCCGAGCGAACTCTTCGGCAGATCACGCACATGTCCCTGAGATGCTGCGACTGTATAATTGCTCCCCAAAAATTTTTTGATCGTCTTTACTTTCGCAGGTGACTCGACGATAACAAGATAATGCGCCATAAAGCTGACTCCCTCCATAGGCCTGTTTGTGCCATTTATTCTGAAATAATATAATGATTCTTTGAAATTTCACGTACATATCCCTGTAATTCCAGTGAAACCAGTTTCTCCAGAACTTCCTTGATATCCAGCTTTGTTTCACCGACAAGCTGGTTCAGGTCTTTGGGATACAAACCGAGACAACTATACACCAATTTTTCAGCACTTTCAAGCATTTTTTCATTTTTGATTTTGTTTTTACTTTCCTCCGGACCTTCGTTTTTTTCAATCCCCCATTCTTCTAAAAACGTCTCCGGAGAAATAAGTATTCCTGCTCCCTGACGTATCAGACGGTTGCATCCGTCACTTAAAGCACTGTTTACCGGCCCGGGCAGGGCGTAGACATCGCGGCCCTGTTCCAGCGCCAGATCGACTGTTATAAGTGATCCGCTTTTTTTCCCTGCCTCCATGACCAGGATTACATCTGACAGTCCGCTGATGATGCGGTTGCGTGCAGGAAAATTATGGGCGAGCGGAGCCGCTCCCGGCGGCTGTTCCGAGAGTATCCCTCCTCCCTGTTCTAAAATATCCACATACAGACCGATATGCTCTCTCGGATAGCATACGTCCGCTCCGGAACCTAACACAGCATATGTCTTACCACCCGAAAGCAGAGCGCCCCTGTGACCCATTCCGTCAATTCCCCTCGCCATCCCACTGATAACTTCTACGCCATGCGCAGCCAGTGTCCGTGCAAAATCAATGGCGTATTTTTCACCATACGGTGTACACCGCCTTGCGCCGATAATGGCTGCTTTTTTGGCCTTTCTTTCCGGAAGATTTCCTTTTACATACAGTGCATAAGGGGGATCTGTGATCTCTTTCAGATTTTCCGGATACACTTTCGAAAAGAATGGAACAAATTGTATGTCTTTCTCGTTCATTTTCTCATAATCCGTGCGGAAACATCTGTTTTTCTGTGCCTGCATAATTTTATTTCGATCATTCCCATTCAAGAACTCAAAATGGTGTAATTGTGTTTCTTCTATATAATAAATCGCTTCCGCTGTTTTCATGCATTCCCTCAGTCTGATTTTTTTGTCACTTTGTAAAGTTTTTATTTTTCAATCTCTTCTAAAAGAGTTCTTCTATCCTGTATTCTTTTTCCATCTTATCATCAAAATATAGTTTCGCAATTAGTTCTAATTCC
>MHCFR00700__coassemble_2971_pt1 | contig 6202 bp, 5 predicted proteins | sample MHCFR00700__metabat2_high_PE_025 | metagenome-assembled genome bin MHCFR00700
GCCTCTTCTTTTCATGTCAGGGGTTAAAAATCGGTATTAACCGATAATCCCTTTTCAATACATTTTGCAAGCGTAGAAATACAAAAAGGAAAAGGGAAAATCGGAGAATTCGAGGACAAAAATGATGATTTCATGGCCAGTAGGGCGAAAATTAGTGAAAAATGTAGTACAATTTTATCAGGACAAAAAGATAGTTAAGCTGAGGGCGCAGGGAGAAAAAATGAAGTTTGCCAAAGTAGAAGTCGAAGGAATCAAACTTGCGGTCTCAAAATTTTACAAAACGGACGCACTTCAGTGCAGGAAGATTTTATTAGAGAGCATTCAGTGGCTGAGGGATCGGTATGAGCGTTTGAAAGAGGAAGAAGATCTCAAGAAAGCGCTCTGCCACATGGAAGCGTATGGAGAGCTTGGCTTTTCATACGACGATGTAAAAGATGAGGCGGAAGAGATCTTCGGCCTGCTGGAAGCGGACAGGGAGGTGAGAAAAGAGTTTCGGAGACATTTCTGCGAAAAGATCGTCGTCAACAAAACAAGAGTCAACCGTCTGCTTGGACGATGGAATCCGGCCCGGCATTCTATGAGAATCAGTGATGCGGTGGATGATATCATCCGGAAAGTGACGGAACAGGAGGAGGGGATTTCCCTTTATCACTGCGGAAGAAAGATTGCCGGAGACGGGGAAGACGGACTGTGGGAGCATACTTTCCGCCTGCAGATACAGGATGGAGAAGCAATTTTCCACGATGTCAACAATAATCAATACTATCTTCTGCTGAAGGAGGAGACACATGCTGAAAATTGTAATTGTAGATGACGATAAACAAATGCAGGATATGATCCGGAACAAAATCAAAGAAACAGCGGACGCATTTCTGAACACACAACTTCTGGTTTTCTCATCCGGAGAAGCATTTCTGGAGTATGCGAAGACACAGGAATACGGAGAGGAAGGGGATCTCTTTTTTGTGGATATCGAACTTGGAGACGGTATGACCGGACTTGAATTTGGAAGGATTCTGCGAAAAACATATCCGAACCGGGGACTTGTATTTCTGACATCCCATACGGAATTTGCGCTGGAAAGCTATGAGATCGAGGCAGATCAGTATATTCTGAAAGAAACGATGGATGAGCGGCTGCCGCGTATTCTGGAAAAACTTATGCGCCGGCTGGGTGCGGAGAAAAATGATTTTCGGATGCTGAAACGTCAGGATGAACCGGAAGAAAAGGAACAGAAAGTCTTTTTCAGTGAGATGATTGCAGTCCATAAGAAAAAGATGGGAAAATATGCAGAATATGTGACTTTCCACGGGAACTTCAAAGAGCGGATTTCTTTGAGCGAATTGATGAAAGAACTGGACAGTAATGAATTTTTCCTTGCAGATCGAAGTAATATTATCAACCTCCGCAATGTCCAGGGAATCCAGGACAATACGATCTACATGGAGAAAGACTACGAACTTGAACTGAACCAGTACCGGATCGATGCAACGAAGAAACAGATTGAAGCTTACTGGAGGGAACAGAAATGGGACGACAAATTCATGGAATAGTACTGATTCTGCTTTCCATCTGTGAGGTGTGGATGTGCTATCAGGTCTTATACCGGACGGTATTGGAGAAGGAGCATCTGCGGAAATGGCAAAAGGTGCTGATCTGGGGGAATATTCTGGGGGCAGGCATCATTTTAGGGATTAATCGTAAGCTCCTTTTTTTCTCTATTACCATGTTTGTATTCGTTATTTCAATTACGCTATTCTGTGCCTGGATTGTAGAGAGAAAGAATATGTTAATTAAAATAGAAATCATTATTCTATATTATACGATTCTTGCTTTGCTGGATTTTTTCTGCGGATTTATCAGCATGGAAATGATCGGAAAACAATTTTGGGAAGAGATATATAAGTTTTCGCAGTCCATGGTGCAATGTGCGTTGTTTTTGATACCAAGAGCAGGTGTAGCTCTGCTTTTGGCAAAATGGGAAGAAAACGGTTTGGTTTTAAAAGGGGACAGAAAGAAGCTTGCACTCCTTTGTGCTATGTTTTTAGGACTTTTGAGGATATATTGGGTCATAATGATGAATATGGCAATAGATGCCAGAAAGGCACAAGGATGGGGTGCGGCAGTTTCGATGGTATTTGTGAGTGTGTTAACAGCAGGAGTTTTCATGTTTTTTCATCGTTTTCAACTGTTGAAAACAGAAAACAAAATGCTGTTGGAAATGGAAATACTATCCGAAAATCATATGAAAGATATGAAAATCATGATGGAAAAGAACAGAATACAGACCCATGACATGAAGCATCATCTGCTGATTTTGCGTGAGTATGGACAGGAGAAACAATGGGATTCGCTAATGTCATATCTCAACGAGTTGTCGGATGACATTTTGGTACAAAAGAAGACGGTGTGGACTCAAGTTGGAATTTTGGATACCCTTCTGGAACAGAAAAAGACAAAAGCAGAGTCAAAGGGGATCGAAGTTCGTGTCCAGGCGGATCGAATCGTAGGACTGCCTTTTTCAGATATGGAAATCTGCACCTTATTCAGTAATCTTTTGGACAATGCCATCGAAGCCTGTGAGAAAATCGAGGATGACAGGCGGTGGGTTGCGATACAGATCACACGAAAATCAGGGATGCTTTATCTTACCATTTCCAACAGTATCAAAGACAGACCGGCAGAACAAGAGGGAAAATTGATTACGAATAAACAAAATCATCAACTGCATGGGTATGGGATCAAAAGTGTACAGAAGATTGTCCGTAAATACGAAGGAGACTTTTCTTATCAGATACGTGAAAGTGAATTTATAGTAACCATTACATTTTGGAGATTAGAGGAGAGAAACGAAATATGAATCAAGAAGTGTATTTGTATACTGCCGGAGACTTAAAAAGCGAATTAAAAGAAATAAACGGGATGCAAGATCTGGAATTGGAAGAAGCAGTAGAGCGTTTTACTAATCCGGCTGGAGATACCTTTTTAACAATCTTATGTTGCTAATTATTTTAAGAGCAGGATGTTCATGCGAGCATCCTGCTTTTTTCGGAGGAGCTTATGAAAGATACGTATTTGTGGGAGAGAGAGTATAGAAAAGACCAGAAGAAACCAGCCAATGAAAAGAAAAAGCAATACTGGGAGCAGCTTTTAGGAGAAGCTTTGGTGTCGGAACTTCAAAAGCGACATCCTGACTTTCAGGCATATCTGGAAGATCAAAGATTTGAGCGAAAAGAAGGGACTTACACGGGAAGTTTGCGTGTGGAATATAGGGAATGGAATGATCCATCAAAGGAGATACGAAGAAAGATTGGAGATACGAAGCTGTTTTTTGCAGAATTTTACGAGTCTTTCTTGATAACAGGGATAGATGAATTCAAACGTCAGTTAAATACCGGGAAAGAGCAGATCGCTCCGGGCGTATATGAAGATTTTAGGGATGAACTGGCTGTCCGTCTGCAAAATATTGCGCTCCGCACCTTGATTGCGGAAATGCATGGTTACAAGCAAAGGGGAATGCTAAAGGGAGCGGACTCGAAAGAGCAGTATCAGGATTTTTGCAAACAATGTGGAAGTGAGGAGTTTTTCTATCATATCGCAGATACCTATCCGGTTCTGATTCGATGTATCCGGGAGCGTATAGAGTGTCAGATCCAGTACTATGTACAGGTGATGCAATGGTTCCGGGAAGATTCTGATAAAATCGGGGGACTCTTTTTTGACGGGGGAACTCAGGGCAGGATCACAGGGATAGAATCGGGACTATCGGATCTTCATAACGGAGGGAAAGAAGTGCTGAAAATATGTCTGGAAAACGGGAAAAAGCTACTTTTAAAACCTCGTTCTATGGAGAACGAACAGTTTTTCACAAGGCTTCTGGGGTGGATCAGTGAAAGGACGGATTCAAGCCAGTATCATTATAGAATCCTGTCCTGCCGCGATCATAGCTGGTGTGAAATCGTGGAATATCAAAGCTGTGAATCGGAGCAGGAGATCCATCAGTATTACAGACGGCTGGGAGAACAGCTCTTTCTCTCCTATCTCCTTGGAACGAGTGATATCCATGCGGAAAATCTGATTGCCTGTGGAGCATATCCGGTGATCGTGGATCTGGAAGCATTGGCACGTTCTGGGAAAGAGATACAGGCAGAGTCGGCGGAGGATGCAATTTATTCCTGGATCCGGGAATCGGTGATTGGAACAGGAATCCTGCCTTTTTATGTGTGGAACAAAGAGGGAGAGGGAATTGACGGGAGTGCCATTCACAGCAAGAAAGGTCAAAAGCTTCCATTTCAGATTCCGGCGGTGGCGGAAGAAGAGACTTCCAACATGTATATCACCTACCGGGAGGGAGTTACTTCCGCAGGCAGGAATCTTGCATGGATGAAAGGAAAAGAGGAAACGATCACGGCATATGTGGACGATCTTCTTAGAGGATTTTCCGAGGCGTATCAGGCAGTGGAGAAAGAAAAAAGAAGCTTTCAAAGTGTTCTGGAAGAAGGGAAAGGACTCAAAAGCAGGGTTGTTTTGATGCATACGCAGCGGTACGCGATGCTGTTAAACAGTTCCTATCACCCGTCCCTTCTGGTGGATGGAGCGGATCGGGAAATCTTCCTGTCTTCCATTGGACGGGGACGCCGGGACAGGGAAGAGCGGATTGTCCGGGAAGAAATCCGGGCATTGCTGCGGGGAGACATCCCATACTTTTCCAGTGGAATGGATGAGAAGAGCTTATATGCCGGAGAGGAGAAGTGTGAGGAAGCCTTTTTTCAAAGGACAGCATACAGCCGGATTCTGGAACGTCTGGGAGGGATCGGTCAATCGGACCGGAATAAGCAGTGTGATCTGATTCGTACATCCATGGAACTTATTCCGGAGAATAAAGAGCATTTTGTGAATCAGATATACGAAGTCAGAGCGGACAATGGATTTGGACAGACGATGGATAAAGAAAGCTTGAATCGGATCATCGCTGCACTGACAGACAGATTGTGTACCTATGCGATCTGGAATCAGAAGAAGAGTGAGGTGAGCTGGCCTGTCCTTCATTTCGCTTCTTCCGGGAACTATGCGTGGCAGATCCGTCCGATGGGTATTTACTTTTATGATGGATTAAGCGGGATGCTGCTCCTTACTACTGTAATGCAGGAAAAACAAAAATCCGAAAGAATTGAGAGAATCCAGAAAGCGTTACAGAGACAGTTGTTTCGATATACAGATGAGGGGATGGAAGATCTAAAGAATCTACAGTCCCAAAATACCGGGGCGTATACAGGGGAAAGTTCTGTCGTCTATACCTATTTAAAACTGTATCAACTGACAAAGGAAGCGATTTATTTACAGTATGCCAGAAAACATGCGGAAATCGTTTCAAAAATCGTTCCGAAAGATACTTGTGCCGACCTGCTTGGAGGGAAAGCGGGAGCAGCATGGGTCTTCCTTCAGATGTTTGAGCAGACGGGAGAAGAGAGATATGTGAAAGAGGCAGAAAAGTCGGTCTACTCTATGCTTCCGCAGGCGGTGAAGATGGAGTGCGGAATCGGATGGAAACCGGAAATAGGAGAAAATCCAATCAGTGGAATGGCACATGGAAACGCAGGAATTTTGATGCCGGTTCTTGCACTTTGGGAACTTACGAAGAAACAGGAGTATGAAATCCTGGCAGAAAAGATCCGGGAATATGAAGAGAGCCTTTATGATGAAAAAAGAGGAAACTGGATCGATCGAAGGAAAGATAAGGAAGAAGGAGAAGATACCGTAGCATGGTGCCATGGGGCGGCCGGAATCTTACTTGCGAGGCTGTGGGGCTATCAACGTGTGACGGACAGAGCATGGAAGGAAAGGTTGAAAAACGATATTGAAAGAGCATATCGAAAAACAGAAACGTACTGGAAACGTGACAGCTGGAGTCTGTGTCATGGAACAGGCGGTAATCTGTGGATTATGGATATCGCGGATCGGGTACTTGGGAAGGAACAAAAGAACAGGATGGATATAGACGAATTCCAATTACTTCCGCAGGAGAGATTAAATCCGGGGATTATGGGCGGATATGGAGGGATATTGTTATATCTTCTGTAAAAAATAAACTGAAAATAAAAAGAATGGAAATTAAAGGACAGAAAAATAAATTAAAGAAAAGAGTATTGAAAAAACAATGGTGATGAATTAAAGTGTAACTAACATAACAGAGAAAAAAGAG
>MHCFR00700__coassemble_4486_pt1 | contig 4522 bp, 4 predicted proteins | sample MHCFR00700__metabat2_high_PE_025 | metagenome-assembled genome bin MHCFR00700
GCCAGACAGATCAGGCAGGTCGATACCCCGCCGTATCCCGGCTTATCATCAATAAAAATCAGTCTGCGTCCCATTTTTATACCTCCTTATTCCGCACTTCAAGGATCAGCCCTCTCTTTGCCAGCCGGTCTATATATTCAGAAATCTCTTTCTGATTTTCCTCATCCAGATTGGCATTCCACTCATCGAAAAGGAACAGCCTCACGGACGGATCTTTCATCCGGTCGAGCACTTCCTCCACATTCGCCCGCAGACGTTGTCCTGTAGAATATTCCTTCTCATTACTGTCCTCAAAAAACAATCTCGTATGGTTAGGAAACAGATAAGCCCGATCTCCAAAATACTCTTTGATCCGCATCAGAACTGTTGTTTTCCCGCTTCCGTTTGTTCCGGTAATCAGAATCCGCCCATACCTTTCCTCTTCTGCACAATCCTGTAAAAATTCCAGAAAATTTTCCACATTCTCGAAGCGAAGTTCCACATCACCTGAGGAAAACCGGAGATTCTCCCAACGGATCGTCCCATGATATTGATTTTCTTTCTCCACAGCTGATGCTGCATGATCGATGTTCCGAACCTTTTCCCGGATTCCGACCAGTTCGGTAACATATTCCACTATGACGCTCAGATATTGAATGTTGCTCACCTGCCGTGGAAGCGTTACAATGACAGACGTCATCCGGCCCACGTTTCCTGCACTGTCCGCCAACGTCCACAGCACTACCAGAATCATCGGAAAGATACTTCCAACCATAATCAGAAGAGACAGTATATTATTACTGAAACGGTACTGTGTCTCTGTCTTCTCCGCTTTGTCAACGGTCCGCCCAAACACCTCTTTCCACCGGCTCCAGTTATAGCGGTTTCCAATCAGGAGAGTATCCCAGCCGTCAAACAATCTATTCTGCACAGCACTCTGTGCTTCCTGCGCTCCGGCACTCTTACGGACAATTTTTCCCCTTGCCGTCAGAATTCCCGCTGCAATCACCGCTGCTGCACAAAGATATGCAGCAAAAAACCACGGACTCAAAGACCAGCCAATGACGAGGACATTGAAAATCACATTCAAAACCGTCGCCATCAGATCTCCAAAGAATTCGTATGTTTTCTCAATAGTCTGCCACGTCTGATTCTGGAAATACGATTGTCGCTCTCCTCCAAATGCATGACTTGTTTTCAACGACGGCTGATTATATAAATTGCTCTCATAAAGAGAAAGATATCTCTGAAACGTTGCATATTCCGCTTTTACCATATATTTCTGACTGAAAATCCGGGGTACAAATACCAGGACGAGAGAAAGCACAAAGACCCCAAACCAGATCATGCCCTCCCCTTTCAGGATTTCCGAGCTCAGGGCAATCATTGCATAGGTGGATGTCGCGGCAATCAGCTGTTCCAAGATAGTAAAAACCAGGAATAAAATACTGAATTTATTAACAAAATGTCTCATATACATCACCTACTTTTCCTTAGTACTATCAATACACTTACCGCACTCACACCAAAGCCAACAGCCAGAAAAATTAAAAACTGCTCTATTGTCACAATTTCCAGAAGAATTCCAAAAATACCATAAATAACTCCAGAACACAGCGACCGTATCAAGGACATCACGGATAAAATCGTTGCCCTGTTTCTTTCTACAATCCATTCCTGTATGATGCTGTCCGCCACAGTAAAAATGATTTCCGGCACAAAGCATAAAATTAACGAAATCACAAAAAACAGTCCCTTATTCTGAACCTGGGACAACCATAAAAATCCCAAACACTCTGTTATCAGAGCCAGAAAGATGATCCTGCTTCTGTTAAAAATTCGATTCAGCGGACTCACTGCCAGATAGGCAAACGAATTCCCTATGTACGATAGGGAGAAAAACAAACCGATCGCCGACACGCTGATCCCAACTGATTCCAGAATCAGCTGATTCAGATTGTAATAACCGCACGCTATTCCATCAATCATACTGATGCCAATAAAGAAAAGGAGGAACATTCCAAGCGGCCGGTATAAAATATTGTCTTTCAACGTTTTTATCAGTTTTCCTGTGCTTTTTTCTCTTTCTGCAAACGGCATGAGGTCTTTCACTCTGCACATAAATCCTGCTGCCACTATCAGAATCAGCATTGTCAAAAGATACGGAAGATTCCAGGAATACTGCGCAAGCTGAGCTCCGATAAAAATTGCACCGCCCATAACAGCCGACTGCGCCGCAAGAATTCTGGAATTAATCTTCAAATACTGATCTTCCATCTTCCGGCTTGCAAGCATCTGATAAAGTAAGGCCGAATCACTGCCGGAAATAAAAGTATACGCAACTGCTTCCAGACCTGCCAACAATATCAGCCAGACTTTCTCCTGCGCTGCTACCATCAGTCCCGCCTGACATACCAGCAATATCGTTCCTGTAATAATGGAATTTTTCCTTCCGATCCGGTCTCCAATATATCCCGTCGGCACCTCGCTGACCGCTGTACATATATTGTAGACGACAGAATACATCGAAACTTCCACGATCGAAAGCCCTTTTTGCTGTAGATAAATCAAAAAATACCCCGCGTCAGGATCGCCGCACTGGTAATGGAATAAATATAATAGTATAGTAGATTTCTGTTGGATTTCATTGTTGTATGTTTCCTTACATGTGAATATGCCATCATTATATCAAAGCTGTTCCATACTTTGTAGGGAAACTGTCAAAACGACTTAAATAAGCCAAAAACGGAGAAAGGGTCATAATCACCCTTTCTCCACCCCGCTATTATCCACTCTTTTATTCTGCCATCTGTGTCCGATAATCTTTCCACGCTTTCTCTGCTGCCGCTGCTGCTTCCTGCCGCAGCTGATTTTCATCTGTCTCTTCGCCACCTATAATCTGACTTTGCAAATTTCCCACGGCCGAATATAAATTGTGTTCTACCTAGGTCAAAAAATAAGAGCCGTACATTTTTGTTAATAATTCTTCAAAATCATATACTCCATGTGCTCCAGGTTCTGTTGTTTCGGCAGCCTCCTGCTCCGCCTTCTCTTTCGCCTCCATATAAGCATCCTGCAGCTTTTGATCCGGTACGGTAAACAGCATTTCCAGCACTGTTGTCAACGTTTTCTGTTCCGGTGATTCCTGTTCTGTGACCCATATCTAATAGTCCGATTAACTTTCCAGAACTTGTACCAGTAATTTTAATTAATCACTCATATTCTCTTCTTTATAACTCATTGGTATCACTCCCTAAAATGCTGTGTTTTTATTTCTTTCATATTTATCTGTTATTTTGTTTCAATATATCATTTTTTCTGTACATTTACAATCTATGCATTCTTAATATATCAACAATTTATTATTTGCATCCTAAAACGGAAAATTGTCCTCTCTCTTTGTCTTTTCAGAAAAATTTTATCTTTCACCGGCTTGCCTTGCCCTTCTTTTCATGCTATTCTGAGATCGTCTGAAAAGCTGTCTGCTTTTCTATCATTCACGGCATTCGCCGAACAATCCAATTCATAACAAAAAACATGGCCGGGATCTCTGTCTGTAAAGAATACGTTTTCTGTGGGACATCTCTTTTCTGCTGTTTGAAATTATGTTAGACTACAAGAAACAGAAACAGTTTTCTTCTGACAGGTGCCGGACCGCCACAGGAAGGAGACTATTTATGCAAACAAACGAAGTCGAAATCAAAACCATTCAAACCACTTCGGAAGAAGAATTTATTATGAAGCCTTACATCGACTGGTGCTTCAAAGAGTTGATGCGCAATCCAAAAACAAGAACCGGATTCATCGCTGCATTGTTGCGTCTTCCTCCGGAACAGATCGGCAGGACAACGATCCTGGAAAACGAGCTTTCCAAAAGAACAGAGGAAGAAAAGCAAGGTGTTCTGGATGTCCGTGTCCTTCTGGAAAGCGGTACTCAGCTGGATATCGAAATGCAGGTTCTCTATATAGAATACTGGGATGATCGAAGTCTTTTTTATTTAAGTAAAATGTTTTCCAGCCAGCTCCAAAAGGGCGAATCTTATGACAAACTTCAAAAATGTATACAGGTTGGCGTCCTGAATTTTACCTATTTTAAAAAAGACAATTTCTGTCACAGAAGGGTCCGGTTCTATGATGAAGCAACCGGAGATCTGTACAGCGAAAAGCTGGAGCTTCAGATACTGGAACTTCCCAAAATTCCAAAAGAGTACCACCATCCTGACGGCATTATTGCATGGATGAAATTCTTCCGCGGCGGCAATAAGAAGGAGATGGAAGAAATGGCAAAGGGAAATGCATACCTTGAATCGGCCTACGAAGATCTTATGGAGATGAGTCAGGATGAGAAAAAACGCCTGGCATATGAAGCCCGGGAACGGGCCCTGCGCGATCAGCTCGCCTTGCAGCATCAGACTGAAAAAATATTTCAGCAGATCGCAGAAGTACAAGGAGAATTAGATAAAGCTAAGGACACACTTGCCGAAACCAAGGGACAGCTCTCCAAAACTCAGGGACAGCTCTCCAAAACTCAGGGACAGCTCTC
>MHCFR00700__coassemble_4698_pt1 | contig 4359 bp, 6 predicted proteins | sample MHCFR00700__metabat2_high_PE_025 | metagenome-assembled genome bin MHCFR00700
TTCTCCAGATTATACATAAAGCTTGCCGGAAGTGACGGTGGTCCGTAGTTCACCGCGAGATATGCCGCGTCACGGGCAAAAAAATACGTTCCTCCGTGATCCAGCTCTATCTGCAGCCCCATCATTCCTGCGGAATGACCCGGAAGTGAAATACATTTTACTCCGGGACATACTTCATAATCTCCATTGATCAGAGTATACCTGTCAACCGGAGCCGTAAGGTCCTGTCTCATGTACAGGGTATGTCCTTCCTGATCAAGCTGTTCAAACGCATAGGTCAATGCTGCGGAAAATTCTTTCTCCTGTACAATAACTTCGGCATGTGGAAACAGATACAGATAACCTGCATGACCCACGTGCATATGAGAGAGGATTACAGTCCGAATATCCTCCGGTTTTAGCCCCAGAAGCCCAAGCTGGTATTCCAGTGTCTGATTTTCTTTTTGATAATACGGTGTGATCTCTTTGATCGACTCCGGCCAGTGTTCAGACATCCCTTTTGGATCACATCCCAGATCATACAGGATTTTCCCATAACCGGGCACATCGATCAAAACGGAATCAATTGGGACATCAATCATATAGGTCTTTGCTTCCGGATTAGAACGGGTAGCGGTCACACTTCCCGGAGCTACCAGATTGATATCCGATTTCATGATTCCCAGATCCAGAATAGAAAAACGGATTCCTTCCTTCTTACTTGCCTTTCCAAAACGCATAGCCACATTTTTTAGCTATTACATAAGTTATTTTAGAATATTATCGATATATTCAGAATAACCAGTTAGTTTGTCTGTATATACCTTAGGGTTTTATACTCTATAAATTTGATCAGGCACGTTTTGCACTGCTTCTCAGGTTTAAGATACACAGAAAAAAACAGGCTGCACGAAGAATAATAGCATTCTTCATACAGCCCGCTGTTTTATTATCATTTAGAATTCTTTTTTCTCCAGGATCCGACACGCAAGCAGGAAGGAAATTCCAAGGACAACAATCCCAAGGATGATGCATCCCGGATAGATATATCTGCTCATCATGGCCTCATTCAGCCGTCGGATTATGGCTGCCTGCTGATCTGGAAAATTGTTTTCCAGAATCCGGAATCCAAAGAAAATTCCGAAAAAGACAATCATGAAACCGAAGATCAGCATAACCCGTCCCTTTTCCGCTCCAAACTTCAGATCCGCAGGAAGGGAAAATGCAAGCATGATCACCCCGACGAACGCACATACCGCTGTCGTGAGCAGTGTCGTCTTCATGTCGGCGCCGCCGTCTGTCAGGTTCTGAATGAATGCCAGCGCCAGGGCATAAACGACACCGAGGGCAATAATCAGCAGTCCGATCAGATATTTTTCTGCCACATACTGTTTTCTGCTGTAAGGCAGGGTCATCAGAAATGCCATACCGCCGTTCATCTCATCGTAGCTGAGAGTCATTCCTGCAATCAATGCACTGAGAATGATAACATATCCGGTCAGGAAAGCCTGATCAGTTCCGCTGAATACGAAAATAGCGGAAACAAAGACAATGATAAGCACCATTTTTTTCAGTTCACGCATCAGACATAAATCTTTTACTAACAATCCTTTCATACTGCTTCCCCCTTTACTGTCATCATAATGATTTCATCAATACTTCCTTTTTCTGCCGTGATGTCCGGATAATTTTCCATGTAGTACCGAATTTCATCCGTCAGGCAGCTGTACCCGTAGGACTCTTTCTTCTTTTTGAGAAGATGGCTGCGGTCGACTGTCCTGAAACGTTCTTCCGTCATCTTTAAAAGTCCGTAGGAGCTAAGCAGACGGTCTGTATCTTCGTGCAGGACAATCCGGCCTTCATGGATCATGTAAATATCATCACAAAGCCCTTCCAGATCCCCGGAAATATGGGAACTGATCAGAATCGCCCGGTTTTCGTCCTCCTCCATATATTCTCTGAGAAGTGTCAGGACCTCATCCCTTGCAACCACATCCATGCCGGCGGTCGGCTCATCGAGAATCAGAAGACTGGCATTGTGGCACAGGGCGATAAACAGTTTGAGTTTCGCCTTCATACCGGTGGAAAATTCCTTGAGCTTCTGATCCTGAGGGAGGCGGAACCGCTCCACCAGGGAGAGGAATTTTTCCTTTTCAAAATCCGGATATACTGCTTCCAGAATCTTCACCACATCTTTGATCATATAGACGTCGGAAAAAGTACTTCCGGATAAAACCACGCCGATTTTCTGTTTTTCTTCGGCGGTCAGCTGATCGTGTGGTTTCCCAAACAGCTCCACGCTTCCGCCATCCAGAAAAATCAGATTTTCGATTGCCTTAAAGGTCGTGCTTTTGCCCGCCCCATTTTCCCCAATCAGACCGGTAATGCATCCGGCCGGGACTTCCATCGTGCAGTCCAGGTGAAAATTCTTGTAATTCTTTTCGATCTTATTTACTTTTAACATAGCCTATTCCTCCAAAATGAGTTCTAAAATCTCCCGAAATTCCTTATCTTCCATGCCGTAGCGTCTGCCTTTTTGAATGGCCAGTTCAAGATCGGCTTCTACTTCTTTGCGCTGCTCTTCTTTCATCAGTTCCTGATTGGCAGCTGCAACAAATGTCCCCTTTCCGTGAATCGTCACGGTGAGCCCTTCCTGTTCCAGAGAATCGTACGCTTTCTTCACTGTCAGGGCACTGATCTTCAAGTCTTTGGAAAGACTTCGGACCGAGGGCAGGATGTCATTCTCCTGTAATGTACCGTTAAGAATCATCCCTTTAATCTGTTCTACAATCTGTTCATAAATCGGAATCATGGAAGAACTGTTAATTATCAGTTTCATCTGGTTCCTCCTCTTCTTAATAAACAGTATAGAACAGTATATAACTGTTGTCAACTGTTATACACTGTTTATTTTAAGTTTTTTATAAAGTTTATCTGCTGCCTCTGAAAAATTCCTTCCATGCATCTTTCAGCATCCGGTTTAGGAATTAGACAGCAATGGCCCCAGGGAATACAATAGAATTGTTCAGGAGGTGTTTTACTATGAAGATCACAATTGGAAATACGGTACTTACCGCTACACTGGAGGACAATTCTTCTGCCAGAGCACTGGAGGAACAGCTTGCGCAGGGCCCGGTTACCATCCATATGGAGGACTATGCATCTATGGAAAAGGTAGGGGATTTCGGATTTCAGCTTCCTACGAATGACAAACGGACTACAACAAAGGCAGGAGACCTGATTCTCTATCTTGGAAGCTCCTTTGTCATCTATTACGACAGAAACAGCTGGAATTTTACACGGCTGGGCACGATCGATCATATTTCGGCAAAAGAGCTGAAGCAGATCCTTGGAGATGGCGATGTAACTGTTACATTATCTTTATAACGCTTTGTAAAACAATCGTACAAGCAGAAAAAGAGCTGTGAATTTCGAAAAACGTATTCACAGCTCTTTCTATATCATTTCTACCCTTTTCAATTTGCTTCTTTAGCCGAGTTTTGCGTACTCTTCATCTGTTATAGGTTCGCACCACTCATTCTGAGCATTTTCTCCCGGCACATCCATTGCGATATGGCTGAACCAGCTGTCTGCCTTTGCTCCATGCCAGTGTTTTACGTTTGCCGGAATGGTGATAACAGTACCCGGTACCAGGCTGACTGCTTCTTTTCCTTCTTCCTGATACCATCCTTCTCCTGCTGTGCAGATAAGAATCTGTCCGCCGCCCTTGTCAGCATGGTGGATATGCCAGTTATTCCGGCATCCCGGTTCAAATGTGACATTCGCAAGTCCGACTGCCGGGGAGCCTGCTGAAGTCAGCGGATTCAGGAAAGATTCTCCGATAAAATACTGTGCGTAGGCTGTGTTTGACTGTCCTTTTCCAAATACGTTTTCTTTGCTGAATACTTCTTCGTTCAATGTTTTCATACTGATACCTCCTGCAAAACTAATTTTTCTTCTGCTGTTTTTGAATTTCATATACAAGATAATCGAGACAGTAGATCCGTCTTTCTTCCACATGCACCCGGTCCAGCAGCTTCTGACGGTGCTTTGACAGTAATGTCAGCTGTTTTCCGGTCTGGCCGGATTCTTCCAGTGAGAGAAATTCTTCTACCAATTTGTCATCACACCCGGCATCGATCAGGTTCTGAATTACCGCCTCGCTGTCCGGTGGTGAATGAACCTGTTTCCTCACAGTGCTTCACTCCTATCTCTAATTCTGTTTCTGATATCAGTATAGTCTTCTGCCGCCACAATAGCAAATACCTATTCATTATAATGGGGCATAGCTTTTGGTTATACATTCTATCATTCGTGTAAGCTATGGTTAATTGAAATCCTTACTGCAACATTGAAGTTGTAACTGCACATTGAAAACTT
>MHCFR00700__coassemble_5808_pt1 | contig 3711 bp, 4 predicted proteins | sample MHCFR00700__metabat2_high_PE_025 | metagenome-assembled genome bin MHCFR00700
GAATTCATCTACCTGGTCAAGCTGCGATTTAAGTTCCTGATAGGCATACATTGAGAAGCAAGCGGCTGCTACAGAAACTTTACTCTTTCTTTTAATTGTCTTTTGGAGGTCATCGCGGACAATTTCCGTGATGTTGTCAAAAATCTTCATCAGTGATACCGGACTTTCTATTTTTAATCATCATAAAATATATTTCTATAGACCATGTTTCTCTGTAATATCGTCAGGCACAAACTCGACGACATCTTCGATGCCACAGTTCAACGCTTCGCACACTTTGAGTAGAATATCCATACTTACGTTTTTATTTTGGGACATCTTTGTCACAGACGCCCAGCTGATTTGTGCTTTTGCCTGTAAATCCTTTTTCATCATGTCTCTATCAATGAGAAGTTTCCACAATTTTTTATAGCTTACCTTCATTTAAATATTACCTCAAATAGTGTGTATAGCTTTACGGTTTCAAATAATAAAATAATTTTATCAGACTATAGGCAAATTAGCAAGAACCATTCTTGTAAACACAAGAATAGTAAAAAATTAGCACTCACCTCTTGACACTGCTAATAATAAGTGTTATATTACAACTAGAACAAAGGAAGAGATGAAGATCTCAAAAGAAACTTGTTCGATTTCAACACTTCGGATTTCTCCGATAGTGCTAAAATAAAATGAATTGTCATAAAGAAAGGAGACATGACTTATGATGATGCCTAGTATTTTTGGAGAAAACTTATTTGATGACTGGATGGATTTCCCATTTGATGACGACTTCTTTGGAAGAAGAAACCCGTTATACGGAAAGAATGCAAAGAATATGATGAAGACAGATGTCAGAGAGACAGACGGAAGCTACGAGCTGGATATTGATCTTCCTGGATTTAAGAAAGATGAAATCAAAGCGCAGCTGAAGGACGGATACCTGACCATCTCGGCAGCAAAAGGAGTAAATAACGACCAGAAAGATAAAGATGGTAACTATATCCGGAGAGAGCGTTATTCAGGAAGCATGAGCAGAAGCTTCTACGTAGGAGAGAATGTTACTCAGGAAGATGTTCATGCGAAATACGAGGACGGTATCCTGAAACTGACAGTGCCGAAGAAAGATCAGAAAAAAGTAGAAGAAGCATCGCACATCGCGATCGAGGGCTAATAAATCATGCGGGCGGCCGAAAAGGCCGCCCTTTTTGTTCCCTTTCTGTCAGGAAAACGGGCGAAACTGTACAGGATTCCTGCTGGTATCTTTTCACTAAAACAGGTAAAATGAAGACAGAAATCATCAGGAGGAACAGTTATGAATTTAGGAAATAATCTGTATCAGGCAAGGAAAAAGAAAGGGCTCTCTCAGGAGGATACGGCTGAGAAGCTTGGTGTGAGCAGGCAGACGATCTCCAAGTGGGAGACCGATGAGACGCTTCCGGATATCCGCCAGGCAAAGCAGCTTTCGATGTTGTACGGCCTTTCGCTGGATGAGCTGATTTCATTTGATGTGGAAATGCAGGAGATTCAGGATGTGATCGACCGGATCAGTGACGAGGTGACAGAGAAGATCGACTGGACTAAAGCGTGGAGTAAAAAGTATCCGATTCTGGCGTCCTATCAGAAAGAGGTGGACATTTCGTATTATGCGGAAGAGTTGTGCAGGCTCCTGATTCGGATGGAAAAAGAATATGGATATAATGAGCTGGATTCCATGCTGGTGCTGAAAGATATTCTGGCAAGAGTGTGGAAGAACAGGGGAAAAAAGAATTCCGGGAAATAGATGATGAAAACGCAGGGCAGGCAGCGGACGATGATAGAACCGCTGCCTGCTCTGTCTTTATGTTTCGGAACCGGCCGCCGTTGTAAATGCTTTCAGGCGTTCATAAAACACTTTTGCAGCCGGTGAAAATGTTTGATATTTTTTGGTTACCATATAAAGGCCGACCGATAATTCCGGACTGATTGGCCGAAATACAAGGTTTCGTCCCATGGTGTTGACAAGCCGGTCAAGGCAAAGGGCATATCCGATGCCGTGCTCTACAAGATAGGTGGCATTGTAAATCAGATTGTAGGTCGCTACGACATTCAAGGCATCCTCCCCGAACCAGTCCAGATCCTGATGGCCGGAGAAGGTCTGATCCGCCAGAATCATCGGAAGGGTTTTCAGCTGATCGATGTTGATGGTGTCCTGTCCGGCGAGCGCGCAGTCCTTTGGCATCAGCAGTCCGTAAATATCTTTTTGATGCAGATTCAGATAATCGTATTTTTCCTGCCGTACCGGGCCAAGCAGAAGGCCCATGTCAGAAAGCCCTTTGTCGATCCGGTCCATGATGGCGTCAGCATCCCCGCTGTAAGTATGAAGCTTGACATCCGGATAATCTCTGTGAAACTCTGCCAGAAGTCCGGCGATCATATCCATTCCTACCGTTTCACCGCAGCCGATAAAAATATCTCCGCTCAGATGCTCGGCATCCGTATGAAGAGCGGTCTCTGTGTTTTCCAGAAGTTCCATAATCTCCTGCGCACGGTTACGAAGGAATACCCCGTCTTCCGTCAGTTCGATACTTCGTTTTCCGCGGATAAAGAGCTGTTTTCCAAGCTGGCTTTCCAGATCCATCATCTGCCTGGAAAGAGTAGACTGGGAAATAAACAGTGTCTGAGCCGCTTTTGTAATATTCAGTTCCCTTGCTACTGCAAGAAAATAATGGAGCAGTCGCGTTTCGATCATGCCGTTTCACCCTTTCAAGTATGGAATATAAAATCAGTATAGGGTCAGTATACCACAAGTCTATCATTCCTGAAAGTGATGATAAATAAGAAGTGATAACTGTTTGTTGTTTCATGAAAACAGATCGGTTAATTGAAATCCTTACTGCAACATTGAAGTTGTAACTGCACATTGAAAACTTTATGAAGTTGTAACTGCATAATATCATGAGTAACTGCAACAGTTTTAAGCTGTTTTTCTGGCTTTGGATTGCCTTTTTCCGATTTTCCTTGTAAAATTTCTTAAAGGAAGGCATGACAAAACACAGACTGCATTTTTTACTTTTCGCAGAAGTTGTAAATGCACCCTGTTTGTGTTTCCTTTTTTACCGTGTCCTGTCTTCTCTAAAATTCCGGTTTACTTCTTAAACAAAGCCGGTGTAAGGGTTATGGAATCGGATGGGATCTTTTCAAGGCCCAGGAGGTTCGCAGTCTCCTGGCCGTAGATCTTGATAAAAAGATCTATAGGAGCCTGTCCGTTCCACTTTTTTCGCGGATAGGAATTGATGTGGTTCATCATTTCCCTGATCTCTTCTTCCGTATATTCATCCTTTGCATGATTTTTAGGTATGATATAACGGATCAATTCATGGTTCCGTTCACAGTTGCTCTTCTGATTTGTATTCATCGGGTCACAATAGAATACACGGCACTGGATCTCTCCGGTTTCCATATCTGCTTCGATTTTTTCGGGATCGCTGAATTCGCTTCCCCGATCGGTAATAATAACCTGAAAAAGCATCCGGAATTTCTCATCTCCAAGTGCTTTCCGCAGCCGGCAGAATATTTCTGTTACTGATCCTGCTGTGTTGCGCTCTCTCAGGAACATGAGCTGTACGTCACAGTTGGTAAACAAGATTGTCAGCAGTGTCTGGCCGCCTTTGTGTATAACCACACTGTCCATCTGGCTGACTATGACATCTGGATTCTGGCGCATATATTCCTCGCATTCTTCATAGCTGC
>MHCFR00700__coassemble_8800_pt1 | contig 2775 bp, 2 predicted proteins | sample MHCFR00700__metabat2_high_PE_025 | metagenome-assembled genome bin MHCFR00700
TATGACAGGAGTCTCCAAAACTCTTAGCGGGAGTTCGATTCTCTCATCCCCTGCTGAAACCGCCGAATTTCGGCGGTTTTTTCATGTCCGGGTTTGAAATAGAACACAAGGTAGAACACAAATAGAAAAGAGCATTTTCATGCTATGATATTAGATAGCCGAAAATGCTCTTCTTTCTTTGCATTGATCTTTCTTTTCCGATTCCGGTCAGTGCCGATATATCCGTTTTCTACAAAATGTCGATATATTCTCCTGCCAAAGCCTTGTTCATACTCCGGACCGCACAGAATTTTCCGCACATACTGCATGTGTCACTGTGATCATCTTCCGGTTTTCTGCTGTCCCGGATTGCTTTCGCTGTTTCCGGATCCAACGCACACGCGAACTGTTCTTCCCAGTCCAGTTTTCTTCTGGCCTCTGCCATCCTGTCATCGATCTCTCTTGCTCCCGGAATTCCTTTGGCGATATCTGCTGCGTGTGCCGCGATTTTCGATGCAATAATTCCCTGTTTTACATCATCTACATTTGGCAGTGCCAGATGTTCTGCAGGCGTTACATAACAAAGGAAAGCTACCCCATTCATTGCTGCTACAGCGCCTCCGATGGCTGCTGTGATGTGATCATAGCCTGGCGCAATATCCGTCACAATCGGGCCGAGTACATAAAACGGTGCTCCCATACAGATACTGTTTTGGACTTTCATGTTTGCCTCTACCTGATCCAGCGGTACATGCCCCGGACCTTCTACCATAACCTGGACATTATGCGCCCATGCGCGTTTTGTCAGCTCTCCAAGACGGACAAGTTCCTCTATCTGACACACATCTGTTGCATCTGCCAGACACCCTGGGCGGCAGGCATCTCCAAGGGAAATGGTTACATCATATTCCTCGCAAATATCGAGAATTTCGTCAAAGTATTCGTAAAATGGATTTTCTTCCCCAGTCATGCTCATCCATGCAAATACCAGACTTCCGCCGCGGCTTACAATGTTTGTCTTTCTTTTATGCTTTTTGATCTGTTCAATCGTCTTTCTTGTAATTCCACAGTGCAGTGTCACAAAATCTACGCCGTCTTCCGCATGCATCCGAATGACATCAATAAAATCTTTTGCTGAAAGTGTTGCCAGGTCTCTCTGGTAATGAATCACACTGTCGTAAACAGGAACAGTCCCGATCATCACCGGGCATTCTTTCGTCAGTTTCTGACGGAATGGCTGTGTATTTCCATGACTGGAAAGATCCATGATTGCCTCAGCTCCCATATTAACGGCACTCAGCACTTTCTGCATCTCAATATCATAATCTTTGCAGTCTCTCGAGACTCCGAGATTTACATTAATTTTTGTTCGAAGCATACTGCCAATTCCTTCCGGATCAAGACAGGAGTGACGTTTATTAGCGCAGATTGCAACCTTTCCTTCTGCTACCAGTTTCATCAGCTTTTCGACCGGCATTTTTTCTTTTTCCGCTACTGTCTTGATCTGAGAAGTGACAATGCCCTTCCGGGCTGCATCCATTTGAGTTGTGTAGGTTTCCATATTCTTTACCTCCTTTTTCTTCCTTTGTCAGACGCCGGCTTTTATAGATAGACAGGCAGAATAATTACTTCCTGCTCTCATCTGGATGCCGACGCCTTCACCGTTTCTTTGTCTGGTGATCATCAAGTTTGTTTTCCTCCTTTAACCACAACCTGATTTTTCTATAGCGGCAGAAAGTGGTGTCCCCGGCCTGCCGCTTTCTCAGAAGCGTTTCACTTCCGATAAACTAATTCGCCATACGAAGCTGATTAAGCGCTCCACCTTTTTCCAGTACTGTAATCAAAATAAATGCCAGAATACTTCCTGCTACCGTTGAAATCAGAAATGGAACGACATAGACAAACAGGCCCACCGGCTCCATACCCATCAGAAGTTTTGCAACCGGATATGCACACAAGCCTCCCAAAACTCCTGTTCCAATAGCTTCTGCCGCACAGGTCGGAGCAAGTTTTCTACATCCCATATAGACAAGTCCGCAGCACAATGCTCCCACCATGCTTCCCGGAAATGCCAGAAGGCTGCCGAGGCTCATTATGTTGCGAAGCAGACTTGCACAGAAAGCAATACCGACTCCCCATCCCGGTCCAAGGGTTACAGCCGCCAGAATATTAACCATATGCTGTACCGGTGCACATTTACTTCCTGCCACCGGAAAGCTGATCATACTTCCAACGACCGCCAGTGCGGTCAGCACTCCTGCCAGTACCAGTTTTTTTGTTGCTGTATTTTGTTTCATCAACACACAGCTCCTTTCCATAAGTTCTCAGATATTTTCCTGTAACACCTTCCGGGAAAAGAAAAAGAGATGCCGCAGGGCATCTCCAGATTTAGTATCCTAAATAATTTCATCATCCCTACGTTGGCATTATCCAAATCAGGTCTCAGGTCGAGGCGATCCAGCCTCCTCTCAGCCGACTCCGGTCAGCTCCCTGTGTCACACTATTCAAATATCTGATCATAGACAATTATAGTCCTCTTATTTCTCACTTTCAAGTAGTAAATTGAAATTTATATCTGATCAAAACTCCAGCTTCAAGTATCAAAAAAAGACAGCCTTAGCTGTCTCCTTCATTCATGTACCTTCAAAACCACATATAAGTCCACGTTTCTGTCATCCTGCTTTTCCTATCCACCATTTCTTGGTTATGCCCTCGACCTATTAGTAACAGTCAGCTCCATGCATTACTGCACTTCCACCTCTGCCCTATCTACCTCGTCGTCTTCAAGGGGTCTTA
>MHCFR00700__coassemble_10457_pt1 | contig 2453 bp, 4 predicted proteins | sample MHCFR00700__metabat2_high_PE_025 | metagenome-assembled genome bin MHCFR00700
CTCTAAAATCCGGGCACTGAACAGCCTTTCCCAATTCATATACATTCTCCTCGTTTCTCCACTTGTCTGATATCGGTATCTACCATACATCTGTCTTCTGTAAGTGTAACATATTGCAGGGTATGTCAAAAGTATTTTAAAAAAATTGTCAAGGAATTATTTCATAAAATGCCGGCTTTCTCTTGCATTTTTCTTTCAGATGGCCTATACTATCCTCACATTTATTCGCGGAAGTTTTCTCTTCTGCCTAGATGGAATAATCCGGCCGTTCGGCCAACCGATTTCATTGTTTATTTATTATAGGAGATTCTGAAGAACTGTCTGGAAAATGTTGAATTTCCCACGGCTCATTGCTACAATATTCTTAAGATTCCTGTCTGTTTTTCAGGTCTCCTTCCATTCGAAAGGAGTGCTTTTATGCAAAAAACAGACAGAACAGAGACTACTAAAAATACGACTTCACGTGACGCAGTAAAAAACACCAAGATCAAGGACAGTGGCGCAAAACTGATTTTCAGAGATCCTGTTCTCTGCGCCCAGTTTCTACGAGGTTACACGGATATTGAATTGCTGAAAGATATACAGCCGGAAGATATTGAAGATATCACAGAACAGTTTCTTCCCCTCCTGCAAGAGGCGCGGGACTCTGATTCCGTCAAAAAAATTCATCTGAAAGGCAATTCGGATATCGATACGCTGTATGTGATTGCCCTGATTGAACATCAAACAAAAGTAGATTTTGATATGTCTTTTCGCATTCTGCGCTATATCGTCTACATTTTGACGGATTATGCGTCTGAAATGGAAAAGATCCATGAGGGAATCACATCCACCAAAGCGTTTCGATATCCGCCTGTACTGCCCATTGTATTTTACGATGGAACTGAACGCTGGACGGCTTCTCTTGATTTTAAGGATCGGACCGCTCTCTCCGATCTCCTTGGAATACATATTCCAAGCTTTCAGTACATTGTCGTTCCTCTTTCCGAGTTCTCAAATCAGGAGCTCATTGACAAGCAGGACGAACTGTCTTTGATCATGCTGATTGATAAACTGCGCAGCTCTGCCGAATTTCATAAGCTGAAAGAAATTCCGGAAGAATATCTGGACAACATAAGCCGGAATTCTCCAGAATCACTCTTAAAGCTGATTTCCAAAATTATTGCAGCGTTTCTGCATCGCCTGAATGTTCCGCAGGATGAAATCGGCGAGTTCACGGATCAGATTGAGCGGAGGGATTTTACGATGTTGTTTGAAAATTTTGAAGCATATGACGTACAGGCTGAACGAAAGAAAGCACGTGAGCTTGGAATGGCCGAAGGCCTTGCGGAGGGCCTTGCGGAGGGACATGCTACTGGATTAGCCGAAGGACGGGCGGCTGGATTACTGGCTGGAAGATCGGAGTCCATTTTAGATGTGCTGGAAGATCTGGGACCGGTCTCTTCTGAGATTAGGGAAAAGATTCTATCTGAAAAGGATCTGGATACCCTGAAAATCTGGAATAAGGGTGCCGCCAAGGTGGAATCAGTGGATGAATTTGTCGAGAAGTTTTTGAAGGGAAAATAGACATCGGGATCAGACGATGATAGTTCCCATTTTTAATATGAATCATGGAGGGTAGCGCCATGTTAGAAGAGGTGAAGATTACGAATACAAACCAGCTGGAATTTGCTGTTTTTTGTATTGAAAACATTGCAATCAGGCTTGAAAAAAACGCTGAAGAAATATATAAAATGCTAACCGAAGAAAGCAATATCCTGTCCGGCTACATCATACCAGAATATGAAATACTGCATACACAGAGCAAAGACTACATTGTTGATGATATTATCAGCTTAATGCGGGAAAGGGGTATTAAAGTATGATTTTATATCACGGTTCCTATCTGGAAATTAAATCTCCGGATTTAGAGCATTCCAGAAAGAATGTTGATTTTGGATGCGGTTTTTATCTGACTCCTATTTACGAACAGGCCGTAAAATGGTGTGAGAAATTCAAACTTCAATACCATTGAGCTTTACTTCGATCATCTGATTGATAAAGAAGAAGCGATACGGAGATTACGTTTCGAAAAATCTAATCTGCAGCTTTGTTTCCGGACCCGGAAAGCGCTGGAATCTTATTTGCACTTTGAAGGGAGTGAACAAATTTGACGGCAAATCCTGTTTTACTACAAAAAAAATACACAAGAATTATCGAGTGTTTTGCCGAAAAAGAAAAACTTTCTTTAGATGATGCCCTATGCTTGTTTTACCACTCAAAGATTTACCGATTAATCAGCGAAGGAGTATCTGACCTGCACTGTATGAGTGATGAGTATCTGGCAGAAGAACTTGTGGATGAGTATAAAGAAAATGACATGGTATTAGTAGTAATATCTTTCTGCCCCGGTACTAGTGGTTTACCGTATTCGATGGCATAAAAAAGATCCCGTACATTTCACAAATTGCAGG
>MHCFR00700__coassemble_14827_pt1 | contig 1886 bp, 2 predicted proteins | sample MHCFR00700__metabat2_high_PE_025 | metagenome-assembled genome bin MHCFR00700
CAATACAACATAAATACAAAAACTGCTACTTTTTTTGGAAAAAAGTGATGGAAGTGCGTACCTTGCACTAGCCGTCGCGCTAGCGACTTGGTACAATGGAAATCAGACGGAAGCAGATTACCAGGAACTATGTCTTTCAGATGCATTTCTTCCAACAGAATCTTCAGAAGAGAAACCCGCGGTCGAATGCCGTGCAGTGATGCTGAATATCAATCTCGGGCACAACAAGGAACTGATGGAAAAATGCCGTGCATTATGGGAGTATGCTTACTTTGTCAATGAAGTAAAGGAAAATCTGAAAAACGGGGTGCCTATTGAAAACGCAGTGGCAGAAGCGAGAAAAGCATGCATTGACAAAGATATTTTGAAAGAATTCCTGGAAAAGAACAGTTCGGAGGTGGAGGACGTGATCTTAGAGGAATTCGATCGTGAATGGTATGAGAAGAAAGTCCGGGAAGAAAGCCAGAGGATAGGGGTGGAAGAAGGAAGAAATGAAGAATTGAGCCGGATTGCCGAGGATGAGAAGCTGCGGGAAGAGCTGTATCGGGAATATGGATTATAATAGTGCAAAAAGAAAGCCGCTGCCTTTTCAGGAACATGTCCTGCAAGGCAGCGGCATTTGTATCAAAAGACTAGCCTACGATACGATATTTCTTTTCTACAGAGTTGAGAAGTTCATGTCCATCTTCTGTTACAAGAACAAGGTCTTCGATACGAACTCCGTATTTTCCTTCGATGTAGATACCCGGCTCGATGGAGAAGATCATGCCTGGTTCAGCAACGTTTTTGTTGATCGGGCTGACATCACCATATTCGTGGTCTTCCTGTCCGATGAAGTGTCCAAGACGGATCTTCCAGTATTCGCTGTATCCTTTTTCATCGATGTAATCTCTTGCCTGAGCGTCGATATCGCAGAAACGAACGCCTGGTTTGATTACAGATTCTGCTCTTAAAACAGCTTCACGTACGATGTCGTGGATTTCTGTCTGTTCCGGATCAGCGGATTTGCAGTAGAATGTTCTTGTCATATCAGAGCAGTATCCCTGCCATACACATCCCATGTCGATCAGGACACATTCGCCTGCTTTCAGAGTACGTGTATCGCTTGGCTCATGATGCTGGTCAGCAGCATTTGGTCCGAAGCATACGATTGTATCAAAGCTGTTTCCGCTTGCGCCTGCTTTGAGGTATTCGGAATCGATGAAGTCAGCGATCTGTTTTTCTGTCATGCCTTCTTTGATGTAATCAGCAACCTTTTCCATAACAGCATCGTTGATTTCGGATGCTTTCTTCATGATTGCGATTTCTTCTTCGTTCTTTACTGCGCGGACGCCGTCTACACAGTCAGATCCCCATACTGTTTTCAGCTGAGGAAGTTTTTCCTGCAGCGGGATGAGGAAACGTGCCGGCCATGTTTTGTCAATACCGAGCGGTTTTTCCGGATCAATATTTTCTGCAATAATGGAGATCTGGTCTTCCATATCTGAGAACCAGACTTCTTCAAATCCTGTGTCCTTTACAAAATAAAGGTAGTTTAGAAGCATGGTGTGCTTTCCACTTGTTCTGAGAATCAGAGCGTATAATCTTTCGCCCGGATTAACCATGATTCCTGTCAGGAAACGGATACTCAGCGGATCGGATACGATCAGCTGTGTCAGGCCTTTCTCTTCCATTTTGCTTAATACTCTTGAAATTCTGTCATTCATTGGTAATATGCTCCTTTCGTATTGCTAACATACTCTGGGAATATTATAGCACAGATAGGGAAGAACTCAACTGTTTTTTGTGCATATTGTTTATACTGTAGTATGAAAAATTATGATGGTAAAAATTAAAAAATCTTAAGGAAAGCTTCCTTGTTTCTCCGGAGCGGTTTCGATATACTG